>R14__coassemble_996_pt1 | contig 15916 bp, 15 predicted proteins | sample R14__metabat2_high_PE_034 | metagenome-assembled genome bin R14
GCACAACAATGGTGATATTTTCCGGCGCCGCGATAAGCGGGTTCGGCAGAATCCCACACGAAATTTCATTGAACCTGTTTTCTCATTGAATTATTTTTTTCACGCCGGGTATTGCCAGAGTGAGAAAACCGTGCTATAATTCCATGCAGGTAATTATTGTTCTTTGAGAAGCACTCATACATTGGAAAGGTGGGAAAAAAATGAGAAACAGGTTTTTTGCAGTGGTATTGTGTGCGGCGGCCGCGCTGGTCATGGCGCTTTCTGCGGCATCTGCCGAGGCAAAGCTGAAGCTGAGCGAGACGGATGTGCAGCTTCAGATCAGGAGGTCGACACGGATCACCGCCTCCGTGAAGGGGATTCCCGGAGGGGAGACGGTTCAGTATTCCTGGTCCTCCGATAACGAAGAGGTGGCGACCGTCAAGGGCGGCACGGTGACCGCGGTCAGCGGCGGCAGTGCCACCGTCACCTGCGAAGCCGTTCTGAAGGACGGCACGACCCTGACCGCCGGATGCGAGGTTACCGTCAGCGTTCCCGTGACCGGCTTCAGGCTCGACAGTCAGCAGATGACTGTCCGCATCGGAAAGCCGGAGACCATCGGATACACCCTGACCCCCGCGGATCCGACCAACGGGGAGATCAGCTGGACCAGCGAAAACGAGGAGGTGGCGACGGTCTCCTCCGATGGCGTGGTGACCGCTGTGGCCCCCGGAACCGCCAGGATCAGGGGCGAGACCGCCGACGGCTCAGGCAAGAGGGTCGTGGCCAACATCTTTGTACCCTCCTTCGCGGAGGAGCAGCAGGAATACACCATGTCCGACCTTGGCGATCTGGATATTCCCGTCACCTGCTATGTGGCATCCCTGTAGGAGCTTGAGTTCTCCGAGAAGGGGGAAAGCGTCTATTACACGGCAAGCCTGGAGGACGGTGTACTCCACCTGCAGGTCTCCGCACGCAGGGTCGGAACCGAAACGATCACGGTCCGCCTGAAGGGCAACCGGAAGGACAGCATGACAGTTTCGGTCACCGTGGAGCAGGCAGCTGTTCCGGATTACCTGGCCCTTGAGATCACCTCCCTGTCTCTGAAGAATTCCAGAGGCTCCATCTCTGCCCAGGTTGTGAACAACACCGGACTGAAGATCACCGGTTATGAATTTGCAGTCATGTACCTGGACATTTACGGACACAATATTGAAGAAGTGGCAAGGTCCCTGTACGGAACACCGACCGCTTTCTACTGCTTCTACACGGAAAATGTTTCGTTTGAGCCGGGCAAGACCGTCAGGATCTCCAAGTATGAATATGTTTCTACCTATAAGAGCTTGAAGGAGGTCCGCCTCGCGCTTTCCGCCTATATCACCTCCGACGGCGTGACCCACCATATTCCCGAAAGCCAGCAGGTCTGGTATTCCAGCAAGAGCGGCTGGCTGGAGAAGCCCGATACCTTCGTCCGGTATACCGAACCTACGGAAGAGGAGATCGGGCTGGCAGAAACCATTGCCTTTGGTATTACTCCGGATATCTCCGCAATCAATACCAGTGCCTATTATCAGACCGCGCGCCATGGACTGTGGCTGTATTCCATCCGGGAGGACTCCATTGCTTCAGAAGCGGGGATTCACATGTACGATCTGATTTATGGTATCGACGGCGTCCTGTGGACGGATGATCCCTAGATTCTGACCAAAGCCAAGGCACGGTACATGCAGGGTGAAACGGTCACCCTGATGATCGAGCGGAACGGTGAAACCATCGAGATTCAGCTGAGCAGGCCCCAGGCCGCGCAGTAACGAACTGACTCCTGGGCCCCGACAGAGCGCGGGGCCTTTTCTGATTTTCAAAAACATTTTCCTTTTTCCTTGCCACCGCTTCCCTTTTGCGATATACTGAAACGGAATGAAAGATCTGAAATACAGGGGGATTTGTCATGCTTGCCAGTACACTGTGCTACGGTTTGTCCGGCGTATCGGGCTTTGCGGTGAAGGTGGAGGTGTACGCCGCCACGGGCATCCCCATGCTGGAGGTCATCGGCCTGCCGGACGCCTCCGTGAAGGAGAGCCGGGACCGCGTCAGTGCCGCCCTGGTGAACAGCGGCTATGCCATGCCCATCGCCCGGCTCACCGTGAACCTGGCCCCCGCCGATCAGAAGAAGGAGGGCCCGGCCTTCGATCTGCCCATTGCCGTGGCGGTGCTGATGGCTTCGGGGCAGATGGCCTCGATGGACCTCTCCGACACGCTGATGATGGGCGAGCTGGGCCTGGACGGCTCCCTGCAGGGGGTGCGCGGCGCGCTGCCCATGGTGATCTCCGCCAGCGAGCAGGGCATCAAAAAGGTGATCCTGCCCGAGGCCAATGCCCGGGAGGTGGACTGCATCCAGGGCGTCAGCGTGTATCCCGCGTCCAGCCTGAAGCAGGTGGTGGAGCATCTGAAGGGCTACGCCCCCATCGAGCCCCAGCGGCAGCGCAGCTATCAGCAGCTGCTGGACGAGACCGTCTGCGAGGTGGACATGGCCCAGGTGCAGGGCCAGGTGGGCGCCCGCCGCGCCCTGGAGGTGGCGGCTGCCGGAGGGCACAACATGCTGATGATCGGTGTGCCGGGCTCCGGCAAGACCATGCTGGCCCGCTGCCTGCCGGGCATCCTGCCGCCCATGACCTTCGAGGAGGCCCTCGAGACCACCCGTATCAATTCCATCGCCGGCAAGCTGCAGCCCGGCACGGGGCTCATGGTGACGCGGCCCTTCTCCGCGCCGCACCACAGCGCCTCCGTGGCCTCCATCATCGGCGGCGGCTCCAACGCAAAGCCCGGCGAGGTGTCCCTCTCCCACAACGGCATCCTCTTCCTGGACGAGCTGCCGGAGTTCTCACGCCAGGCCCTGGAGGCCCTGCGCCAGCCCATGGAGGACGGCGTGGTCAGCGTGTCCCGCGTGGCCAACCAGGCCCAGTACCAGAGCCGCTTCATGCTGGTGGCCAGCATGAACCCCTGCCCCTGCGGCTATTACGGCAGCAAGACCCGGCAGTGCCGCTGCAATCAGCATGAGATCCGCCGCTATCTGGACCGGGTATCCGGGCCGCTGCTGGACCGCATCGACATCCAGATCGAGGTGGACAGCGTGCCGGTGAAGGAGATCAGCCAGAGCAAGCCCGCCGAAAGCTCCGCCGCCGTGCGCGAGCGGGTGGCGAAGGCCCGCCGTCTGCAGCAGGAGCGCTACAAAAACGACGGCATCTATTGCAATGCCGCCCTCACCAGCCGCCTGCTGAAGAAGTACTGCCCCCTGACCGATGAGGCCACCATGGTGCTGCACGCCGCGGTGGACCGCATGGGCATGAGTATGCGCGCCTACGGACGCGTGCTGAAGGTGGCCCGCACCATCGCCGACCTGGCCGGCGAGGAGCAGATCGGCACCGCCCATGTGGCCGAGGCTATCCAGTACCGCGAGCTGGACGGAAAGTACTGGAAATAAGGGGACGAAACGAAAAAACCTGTTTCGGGAGGAATGAACCGTGAAAAAGCTCTCTGCCCTGCTTCTGATCCTCTGCCTGTGCTTTACGGCGGCGCTGGCTGAGCTTGAGCCCTCTGCGGCCACGCTGAGCATCAACGGCGTGCGCGCCGCGTTTTTCGCGGAGGACGGCACTTACCTGCCGCTGCTGGAGGCTGACTCGGTGGTCTATGCCCCGGCGGAGCAGCTGGGCAGCTACCTGGGCCTGGCGGTGACCGCGGACGCGGCTACGGCCGTGGTGCGGGTGAGCGGCATCCCCACCGCCTTCTTCGGCGAGGACGGCGCCTATCTGTCCCCGGTCACGCGGGACGGCATCGTTTATGTGCCGCTGAAGGCCTTTGCGGAGAGTGCTTCCGTGCCGCTGACGGTGCGGGACGGCGCGTATGCCATCAATACCGGGACAGCCGCGCCCACGGAACAGCCCACCCCGCAGCCGACCGCCACGCCGACCGCGGTCCCCACCGCCATGCCGGAGGAACGGCAGGTCTGGGTGGAGCTGACCCAGGAGCTGTTCAACAAACACTTCACCGTGACGGGCTGGCGCAGCTGGGTCAGCGGCGGCACCTGGTCCAGCTCCTACGAAACGCTGGACTCTGTCTCCATCACCCTGAACAGCGGGAGCGTCAGGAACGTGAAGCTCAGCATTGAAGGGCACGAGGAGACCCTGACAAGGTCCCTCACCAGCGACTTCCGGTTCTCCTATACCAACAGGATCACACGGAAGAGCAGCTCGGCCACAGATGAGATGGTCTATAAGACCCAGGTCACGCTGGCAGAGTCAGGGCTGGGCAGGATCAGTGTGTCTGTGAAGGTCATCTCCGGCGAGATCCGGGTACCCTATTCCGAGGTGGAGAGCATTTTTGCCGCGAAGTACGCTTAGGCCGCGGGGCTGATGGGCGAAGGCAAATACGCCGAGGCGGCGGAGCTCTTCGACGCGCTGGCGGAGCAGGGCTACAGCGACAGCAGGGCCCAGGCGGAGGCCTGCCGGCAGGCCATCGCCGATGCGGAGGCTGCCCGGCTGGCGGCGCTGCAGGCGGATTATGAGGAGGCCAACGGCCTTGCGGCCCAGGGTGAGCTGGAGGAGGCGCTGGCGCTGTTCAAGCTGCTGGCGGAGCAGGAGTACAGCGACAGCGGGGCACGGGCCACGGCGCTGCAGGAACAGATCGATGAAAGGGAATATGAGGCCGCCATGGCGCTGCTGGAAACGGACGAGGATGCCGGAATGGCAGCGCTGGAAGAGCTGAAGGACTATCCGAAAGCGAAGACGACGCTCCATGAGCGCAAATATGCCAAAGCCGCGGCGCTGCAGGAGGCGGGCCGGTATGAGGAAGCGGCAGAGGCCTTCGGCAATCTGACGGGCTACAGTGACAGCGTGCTCAGACAGAGGCAATGCCGGTATTCCCTGGCCATGGAAAAGCTGGAAAAGGGAGACTATGACGGAGCCCGGACGCTGCTGCGGTCGCTCGGCAGCTATGAAGACGCGGCGGAGCAGCTGGAGCAGATCAAATACCGCATCGGTTATGACACGGCGCAGGCCTGGGAGGAGGCCGGCAGCTTCGCGAGGGCCTGCCTGGCCTACGAGGCGCTGGGGGACTTCCGCGACTCGGAGGAATGCTACCGCAGGTGCCTCCTGCGCAGCCAGGGAAAAGACAGCCTGGTGGTGAACGGCATGATGGCGGTGCAGACGCCCGCGGGCCTGTATACCCTGCAGGAGGACGGCAGCTTCAAAAGCGAAGCGGGGAGCAGCAAGCTGGGCTATATGGATCTGGAGGGCAATCTGGTGATCCCCTGCATATACGATGCCGCAAATCACTTCTCCGCCGAGGGGCTGGCGTCCGTCTATTCAAAGACTGACGGCTATTTCATCATCGACAGGCAGGGCAACCGGCTGCAAAAGATGAGTGATCAAACGGAGTTCTCAGAGGGCGTTGCCCGCGTGAGCAGCGGCTTCATCGATACGGAGCTCAACGTAGTGATCAAAAGCTACAGGGACTACACCGAGTTCCTGGATGAAAAGGGCCAATGGAAAAAGGTGAAGACCGGCCTGTATTTTTCCACCTCCTTTGTCAGCGGCGTGGCGGTTGCCCATGATTACGGCTATCAAAAGCAGTTCCTGGTCAGCCGCAGCGGTAAGATCCTGTATACCTTCAAGGACGGGGAAAGGCTGGAATCGGACTTTGTGCAGGGCGTTGCGGTGATCCGCAGCATCAAGAAGGGGTAGGGCCTCATCGGCAGTCAGGGTAAAATGGTGGTGGCGTTCAACAAGGACAGGAGCAGCAGCTCCTTCTGTTTGCCCGTGGCCTACGGCGATCCCTATGTGGGCGTAAAGGATCCAAAGACAGGCAAATGGGGCTTTGTGAACCTGAAGGGCAAAACGGTCATCAAGAGCCGGTACAGGTCGGTGGGTGCCTTTGCTCACGGTCTGGCTCCCGTAGTGAACGATGAGGGCAAGTGGGGCTACATCGACGAGAAGGGCAAGACGGTCATCGACTTTGTCTATGATTATGCCGGCGCCTTCCAGTACAACGGTTTGGCCCAGGTGGATCAGGACGGCCTGTGCAGGCTGATCGATACCACCGGAGCGCAGGCAACGGATGTGGTGCTGACCTAGAGCAGCCTGCTTTCCTTCAGCTTCAGCGAAACGGATGACGCCATTGGCTATATCGCTGAGGATGGGGGCTTCCATCTGATGAACAGCAGGGGCGAGCAGCTTGCGTTCCCCGACTGACGCATATCAAACGAAAGGAGCCCCACTCATGAAGCTGACCGTCGGCATCCTGGCCCATGTGGACGCGGGAAAGACCACCTTCTCGGAGCGGGTGCTGTATGAGGCCCACGCCATCCGCAGCCTGGGGCGGGTGGATCACGGGGACGCCTTCCTGGACACGCACCCCATCGAGCGGCAGCGGGGCATCACGGTGTTTTCCGGCCAGGCCTGCATCCCGCTGCCGGGGGGCGATACCCTGTACTGGCTGGACACGCCGGGCCACGCGGATTTCTCGCCGGAGATGGAGCGTTCCCTGTCCGTGCTGGACGCGGCGATCCTGATCGTCTCGGCTGCGGAGGGCGTGCAGAGCCACGCTGAGACCGTATGGAGCCTGCTGGCGGATTACGGCATCCCCACCTTCATCTTCCTGAACAAATGCGACCGGGAGGGCGCGGACCAGGAGGCGGTGCTGGCGGAGTGCCGGGCGCTGCTGTCCCCGGAGGTGCTGGATCTGCGGAGCTGGCAGCGCGCGGGCAGCCTGGACGAAGCCCTGGCCGAGGACATCGCCGGGCGGGACGAGCGGCTGCTGGAGCGCTACCTCGACACGGGCTGCGAGGAGGCGCTGTGGACGGAGGCGCTGCGGGGGATGATCGCGGCGCGGCAGGTATTCCCGCTGATGAGCGGCGCCGCGCTGCAGGGCGAGGGCGTGGCCTCCTTTATGCGGCTGTTCACGCTCCTGGCGCGGCCGCTGACGCCTTACGATCCGGAAGGCTCTCTGAAGGCGAAGGTGTTCCGGGTGCGTCATGACAGGGACGGCCAGCGGCTCTGCTTCATGAAGCTGCTCTCCGGCACCCTCCGGGTGAAGGACGAGCTGCCTCAGGGCAAGGTGAACGGCCTGCGGATCTATCACGGCGAGAGGTACCGGGAGGCGGACCGCGCGGAGGCGGGCGATCTGGTGGCTGTCCCCGGCCTGGAGGGGCTGCGGCCGGGTGACACGGTGGGCGGCACGGCGGAGCGCTTCCGCACCGAGCCCATGATGGCGGCCGACCTTCTGTGGGACAGGAGCGCGGTGCCCGTCTTCCGCATGCTGGAGGCGGTGCGTCAGCTGGAGGAGGAGGAGCCCACCCTCTCCGCCGAGCAGCGGGAGGACAGCATCACCGTGCGGGTGATGGGCGGCATCCAGCTGGAGATCCTGAAGGAGCTGATGCGGGAGCGCTTCGGCTGGGCGGTGGACTTCGGCCCCTGCCGGGTGCTGTACCGGTAGACGGTGGCGAAGCCCGTCATCGGCATCGGCCATTACGAGCCCCTGCGGCATTACGCGGAGGTGCATCTGCGGCTCTGCCCCGGAGCGCCGGGCAGCGGCATCACCTTCCGCTCCCTGGCCCATGTGGACGACCTGGCCCTGAACTGGCAGCGGCTCATCGAGACCCATGTGTTTGAGAAGCAGCACCGGGGCGTGCTGACGGGCAGTCCCCTGACGGATGTGCGGGTGGAGCTGCTCTGCGGCCGGGCCCATCTGAAGCACACCGAGGGCGGTGACTTCCGCCAGGCGGTGTACCGGGCTGTCCGCAACGCGCTGATGCAGGCGGACAATGTGCTGCTGGAGCCCATCTGCGGCTTTGAGCTGCTGGTGCCGGGGGACCTGTACGGAGCGGTATCCTCCGGGCTGACCAGGCTGCACGCGGAGGCGGAGGCATTTCCCCAGCCGGACGGGCGGATGCGCTTCCGGGGCACGGCGGCCTACGCCCTGTTCATGCCCTGGCAGGCGGACTTCACCCCCATGACTCACGGCCGGGGCAGCCTGCGGGTGTGGATGGAGCGCTATGCTCCCTGCCACAACGCGCAGCAGGTCATCGCCGAAAAGGCCTATGAGCCCCTGGCGGACGACGATACCCCGGACTCGGTGTTCTGCGCCCACGGAGCGGGCTTCCGGGTGGCCTGGGACCATGTGAAGGACTTTGCCCATCTGTCCCATGAGGGGCTGTGACCCGACACGATCTGTATCCGGCTTCTGCCGGTGCGATAGAAACGATCATCTCAAGGAGGAAAGAACGATGAAGTACCGTATCGAAGGAACCCCCATGCCCGTGGTGATCTGCGAGCTGAGCCGCGGCGAAGCCGTGAACTGCCAGAACGGCGGCATGGCCTGGATGACTCCCGGCATGCAGATGGAGACCTCCGGCGGCGGCGGGCTGGGCAAGGCCCTGGGCCGCATGTTCTCCGGCGAGGCCGTCTTCCAGAACAAATACACCGCCACCCGTGACGGCGAGATCGCCTTCGCGGTGAGCGCCCCCGGCCAGATCATCCCCTACGAGCTGGGTCCCAACGCCGATCTGATCGCCCAGAAGGGCGCGTACCTGGCCAGTGAGCCCGGCGTGGAGCTGTCCGTGCATATGAAGAAGAGCCTGGGCTCCAGCTTCTTTGGCGGCGAGGGCTTCGTGATGCAGCGCCTGTCCGGCAAGGGCATGGTGTTCCTGGAGATCGACGGCTCCGTGGTGGAGTATGAGCTGAAGGCCGGCGAGTCCATGATCATCGACACCGGCTATCTGGCCGCCATGGAAAGCACCTGCACCATGGAGATCGAGAAGGTGCACGGCGTGAAGAACGCGCTGCTGGGCGGCGAAGGCCTGTTCAACACCGTGGTGAACGGTCCCGGCCGCCTTTGGCTGCAGACCATGCCCATCAGCCACCTGGCCCAGGTCATCTCCTCCCTGCTGCCCAGCAAGTAAGGCAAAAAAAGCGACACCTTAAGCTCAAGGGCTTCGTTGCCGGAGGACTGAGGGATAGGGGCAGAGCAGCAAATCAGTTCAACCGGCTCTTCCGATGGCAGCGAAGCGCCATCGGGCACAAAACGAAGCAACAGCGGCCTGCGCTGTAAGCGAAAAAACGTTACTGCTCAAGTCCCTGGGGATTGTCAAGGGGCCGCAGCCCCTTGACATCAATCCGCAATGCCGGCTTTGCCGGCACGAGGACTCTTTTTGCGGAGCATCGCCTGCGATGCGGGAGCAAAAAGAGATTCCTTGCGGATTTTACGGCCGGGAGCGCAGCGACCAGTAAAATCCGTTTCTACAACTCAAACCGCAGGTTTGAGTTGTAACGAAAAAACGCAGAAAAGACAGGAATCACGGGCTGTCCCCCTTGAACGGGCAGCCCTTTTGTGATACACTGACCAATGCGGCGGTCTGCCGCGAATGCTGAATGCAAGAAGGTCCTGCGTCATGTTTGAAGATTGGGCGACGCCGGTATACCCCATCACCGGCAAGAAGCCCCGGAACATCTGGGTCTACGTGCCCGATGAGGCGGAGGAGGACCCGGAGGCCCGCTTCCCCGTGCTTTATATGCTGGACGGACACAATGTGTTCCTGGATGAGCTTTCCACCTTCGGCAAGTCCTGGGGCATGCTGGACTATCTGCAGGAGGACGCCACCCCGGTCATCGTGGTGGGCATCGACTGCAACCACCGCCCCAACAACGGCCGCCTGTCGGAGTATTCCCCCTTCACCTTTCAGGATGAGAAGTACGGGCGCATCTTCGGTAAGGGCAGGCTGTTCATGGACTGGCTCTGCGGCGAGCTGAAGCCTATGATCGACGAGCGCTATCCCACCATCCCGGACCGGGAGGCCACCTGGATCGGCGGCAGCTCCATGGGCGGACTCATGAGCCTGTACGCCGTCACAGCCTACAACGGTGTCTTCGGCAAGGCCGCGTCCCTGTCTCCCTCCCTGTGGACCAGCCCCAAGCGGCTGAACAGCCTGTTCCGCACGGCGGAGCTGGCGCCGGATACCGTGGTGTATATGTCCTACGGCGCCAGGGAGATGGCCAACCATGAGGGCATGGCCCACATCTACACCGTGGCCCAGCAGATCCTGATGGAACGGGGCGTCCTGCTCACCAGCCGCGTGGTGCCAAACGGCGACCACTGCGAGGAATGCTGGCAGGAGCAGCTGCCCTTCTTCATGAACACGCTCCTTTACGAACGGGCGTAAACATCACCGCGAACGGAGGAACGCCAATGGAAACCGAATACTACCGGGAATACAGCCCGATCCTGGGCACGGACATCGAGATCAAGCGCTACGGCCACGCCGGGCGGCCCGTGCTCTTCATCCCCTGTCAGGACGGCCATTTCTACGATTTCGAGAATTTCAAAATGACCGACGCCTGGGCTCCCTGGCTGGAGAGCGGACAGTGCATGGTCTTTGCCATCAACACCATCGACATCGAGACCTGGAGCAACAAGAGCGGCGATCCCTACTGGCGCATCCGCCGCTATGAGGACTGGCTCCGCTCCATCACCGATGAGATCGTGCCGCTGATTCAGGCCGTGACCAACGAGAAGAACGGCTGGGAGGGCACCCCCGGCATCATTCCCTTTGGCTGCTCCCTGGGTGCCACCCACGCGGCCAATCTCTTCTTCCGCTGGCCGGATCTGTTCGACGGCTGTCTGGCCTTGAGCGGCATCTATTCCGCGGACTACGGCTTCAACGGCTACTGGGACGATGTGGTCTACAGCAACTCCGTGGTGGATTACATGGCCAACCTGCCGGAGGGCCATCCCTACATCGACAAGTACAACAGCAAGCGGGCGGTGATCTGCGTGGGCCAGGGCGCCTGGGAGGTGCCCGACACCACCTACAGGCTGGCGGACATCTGCCGCGCCAAGGGCATCCACGGCGTGTGGGTGGATTTCTGGGGCCGCGACTGCGCCCATGACTGGGACTGGTGGTATAAGCAGGTGGCCTATTTCGTGCCCTATCTCCTGGGCTGACGACTCTGACAGACAGGCACAACGAATATAATATATAAAGAAAAGGCGGTTCGATCCATCATGAAGAATTTTGTGTTCATCTCTCCCAACTTCCCCACCAACTACTGGCAGTTCTGCCGCCATCTGCGGGACAACGGCCTGCGGGTGCTGGGCATCGGCGATCAGCCCTATGACGAGCTGCTGCCCGAGCTGAAGGCCGCCCTGCATGAGTATTACAAGGTGAACTCCATGGAGAACTACGATGAGGTGTACCGCGCCGTGGGCTTCTTCATCGGCAAGTACGGCCGCATCGACTGGCTGGAGAGCAACAACGAGTACTGGCTGGAGCGGGACGCCATGCTGCGCACCGACTTCCACATCACCAGCGGCTTCCAGACCTCCGATATGGCCCGCATCAAGTTCAAGTCCGGCATGAAGCCCTATTACCAGGCCGCCGGCATCGCCACCGCCCGCTATCACATGGTGGATGACTTCGACAGCTGCAGGAAGTTCATCGACGAGGTGGGCTATCCCGTCATCGTGAAGCCCGACAACGGCGTGGGCGCCTCCCGCACCTACAAGCTGAAGAACGACTACGAGCTGGCCGACTTCATCGACGACACCGCCGGCGATGACACCCAGTACATCATGGAGGAGTTCATCCACGCCGAGGTGAACAGCTACGACGCCATCATCAACAGCAAGGGTGAGCCCATCTTCGAGACCGGCAATGTGACGCCCTTCTCCATCATGGATATCGTGAACGACAACGATAATTCCATCTACTACATCGTGAAGAACCTGCCCGAGGATACCCGCAGGGCCGGCCGCGCCACCGTGAAGAGCTTCGGCGTCAAGAGTCGCTTCGTGCATTTCGAGTTCTTCCGCCTGACCGAGGATATGCCCTCCATGGGCAAGAAGGGCGATGTGGTGGCCCTGGAGGTCAACATGCGCCCCTGCGGCGGCTTCTCTCCCGACATGATGAACTACGCCAACTCCACCGATGTGTACAAGATCTGGGCAGACATGATCGCCTTCGACGAGAGCCACAAGGAGGGCGGCGAGCACAGCTACTGCGCCTTCTGCGGCCGCCGCGACGGCAAGAATTTCGTGCTGGATGACCAGGCCGTGATCGAGAAGTACGCCGATCAGATGAAGATGGTCACCCGCATCCCCGACGCCCTGTCCGGCGCCATGGGCAACATGATGTTCGTGGCCACCTTCCCCACCGAGGAAGAGATGAACAGCTTCTACGCCGAGACCCTGAAGGTGTGGTAAGCATTGAAAAGCAAAAGAGCGCTTCCCGTCCGGGAGGCGCTCCTTTCAGTTATGGCGAAGGGAGTGAACGGTATGCGGCGATTCCTGCTTTTGCTGCTCTGCCTGGCGCTGTCGCCGGCCGCCGCGCTGGGGGATGGCCTTTCCTGGACGGTGCCGGAGGGCTGGACGGCCTATCTGCCGGAGGAGGCGGAGGAGGCCGCCGTGGCGCTGGGGACGGATGCCGCGGCGCTGGCGCAGGCGCTGACGGAGAGCGGCACCCGGCTGCTGCTCCTTTCACAGGAGGGCAGCATGCTGCAGCTGACCGCCGGGACCGCGGCCGTCGAGGGCATGGACTTCGATGCCATGGGCCGCAAGCGGGTGACCATCCTGGCGGAGAGCCTGGCCGCGTCCTCCGGGGAGGAGGCCACGGTGCTGCGGCTGACCCGGGTGCGGTCTGAGCAGCCCGAACCCACCGATCCGCCCGGGAGCCACCGCTGCGGCTGGTGGATCCTGCTCAGCCCGAAGGAGGACGGCACCCTCAGCCTGCTCACGGCCTGCAGAGGCACCGAGCTGACCGTCTACATTACGGCGGCGGAGGGACGCGCGGAGGACGCGCTGGCGGACGCCGAGGCGCTGGCGGTGTCGCTGATCGTGACGGAGGAGTAAGGGACAGCGGTTCACGGCGTCAGCCGATCCACTCGTAGTCCTCGCTCTCCACGGCGGCCTTCAGGTCCTCATCCGGCACAGGGGCGTTCAGAATGAGGACGGCTGTGCCCTCCCTGTAGCTGCAGGTGGCCTCCTCCACCTGGGGCAGCTTTTCCAGCGCGGCCTTCACATGGGCCTCGCAGTGCTCGCACATCATGCCGCCGACGCGCACGGTACGCTCCAGCGTCTTGGGATGCTTCCGGGGGCGGATGGGCCTGTCATGAGCGGTGCTGCGGATGTCCTTCAGGTTCAGCCGCAGCGCGTTGGACACCACGCAGAAGCTGGAGAGGCTCATGGCCGCCGCGCCGTACATGGGGTTCAGCTGCCAGCCCAGCAGGGAGATGAACACGCCCGCCGCCAGCGGGATACCGATCACATTATAGATGAAGGCCCAGAACAGGTTCTCGTGGATGTTCCGCAGGGTGGCGCGGCTCAGGCGGACGGCGGCGGCCACATCGGTCAGGCTGCTGTTCATCAGCACCACATCGGCGGCATCGATGGCCACATCCGCGCCGGCGCCGATGGCCATGCCGGTATCGGCCCTGGTCAGGGCGGGGGAATCGTTGATGCCGTCGCCCACCATCAGCACGCGGCCCTTCCGCTTCAGGCGGCGGATCTCGGCCTCCTTGCCCTCCGGCAGCACGCCGGCAATGACCTCATCCACACCGGCCTGCCTGCCGATGGCCTCGGCGGCGGCGCGATTATCGCCGGTCAGCATCACGACCCGCAGGCCCATGCCCTTCAGCTGGCGGATGGCCTGCGGGCTGTCCGGGCGGATGGCGTCCGCCGCCGCCAGGATGCCCAGCAGCCTGCCGTCCCGGGCAAAGAGCAGGGGCGTGCTGCCCTCGCCGGACAGGCGGTCTGCCTCAGCCAGCAGCTCCCCGGGCACGGTGAGCCGTTGGGCCAGAGCGGCTGCTGAGCCGCCCAGCAGGCGGGCGTCTCCCACGCGGCCCTCCACGCCCATGCCGGGCAGGGCCTGAAAGTCGGACGCGGCCCCGGCGCGGATGCCCCGCTTCGCGGCCTCGGCCGTGACGGCCTTTGCCAGGGGATGCTCGCTCAGCTGCTCCAGGGCCAGGGCGTCGGCCAACAGCTCCTCCTCCGTCACGCCCTCCGCCGGGATCACATGGGTGATGACGGGCGTGCCCGCGGTGATGGTGCCGGTCTTATCCAGCACGGCGATCTCGGCGCGGCCCGTTTCCTCCAGCGCGGCGGCGGTCTTGAACAGGATACCGTTCCGGGCGCCCACGCCGCTGCCTACCATGATGGCCACAGGCGTGGCCAGCCCCAGGGCACAGGGGCAGGAGATGACCAGCACGGAGATGCCCCGGGCCAGCGCAAAGCCCACCTCCCGGCCCAGCAGCAGCCACACCAGGCAGGTGACCAGGGCGATGCTCATGACCGCCGGCACAAAGATGCCGCTGACCCGATCGGCGATGCGGGCAATGGGCGCCTTGGTGGCGGCGGCATCGCTGACCATGCGGATGATCTGGGCCAGGGTGGTGTCTTCTCCCACCCTGGTGGCACGACAGGTGAGGGCGCCGCTGCGGTTGACGGTGGCGGCGGAGACCCGGTCGCCGGGCTTCTTGTCCACGGGGATGCTTTCGCCGGTGAGGGCGCTCTCGTCCACCGCGCTGCCGCCCTCCAGCACCACGCCGTCCACGGGCAGCTTTTCGCCCGGGCGCACCAGGAACACATCACCCACCCGCACCTCGGCGATGGACACGGTGACCTGCGCGCCGTCACGCAGCAGCACGGCCGTTTCCGGCGCCAGACGCATCAGGCTGCGCAGCGCGTCGGTGGTCCTGCCCTTGCTGCGGGCCTCCAGCAGCTTGCCCACGGTGATCAGCGTCAGGATCATGGCGGCGGACTCGAAGTAGAACTCGTCCATCCAGCCCATCGCCGCCGCCGCGCCGCCGTGGAGCTGGGCATCCGTCATGCGGAACAGGGCGTACACGCTCCACAGGAAGGAGGCGGAGGAGCCCAGGGCCACCAGCGTGTCCATGTTGGGGCTCCTGTGCATCAGCCCTTTGAAGCCGTTGATGAAGAACCTCTGGTTGATGACCATCACGGCCACGGTCAGCAGCAGCTGGACCAGCCCCATGGCCACATGATTGCCATCAAACCAGGCCGGCAGCGGCCAGCCCCACATCATATGCCCCATGGAGAAATACATCAGTACCAGCAGGAAGCCCAGGGAGGCCAGGAGCCTTCGCTTCAGGCGGGGCGTTTCACGGTCGGCCAGCGCATCCTCATCGGCAGAGGCGGATGAGCCGCTCTGCGCGGCGCCCTTCACGGAGGCGCCATAGCCTGCCTCGGTGACGGCCCGGATCACCGCCGCCTCCTCCGCGGTGCCCTCCACGCCCATTGAATTGGTCAGCAGGCTGACGGAGCAGGCCGTCACGCCCGGCACAGCGGACACGGCCTTCTCCACCCGGGTCTGACAGGCGGCGCAGCTCATGCCCGTTACCAGATACTGCTTCACGGAAGCTCCCTCCTCCTCATTTCATCAGCCTGCCGAGCGTCTCCACAAGGTCATCGATGACCTCATCCCTGCCGGCCCGGATGTCCTCCGCCACGCAGGTGCGGATGTGACCGGCCAGCAGCTCCCGGTTGAAGGCGTTCAGCGCGGCGGTCACGGCGGCGGACTGATTCAGAATATCGGTGCAGTAGGCGTCCTTCTCCAGCATGCCCTTGAGCCCGCGCACCTGTCCCTCGATGCGGGAAAGCCGGTTCAGCAGGGCACGCCGCTCCTCCTCGGTGCGGTGCTTCTCCCTTGCACAGCAGCATTCACTCATGCTCTTCGCTCCTTTCGACAAAGCTCCATGCCCATTATATACCCCCACGGGGTATCTGTCAAGGACCTGCGGTCGGCAATGCTTGTCAGCATGGGGTTCTCTTTCATGACGCCAAAGGCAAAGCCCCTGGGGGCCGACCTGCGGTCGGCAATGCTTGTCAGCACGGGGTTCTCTTCCATGACGCCAAAGGCAAAGCCCCTGGGGGCCCGATC
>R14__coassemble_1007_pt1 | contig 15790 bp, 16 predicted proteins | sample R14__metabat2_high_PE_034 | metagenome-assembled genome bin R14
ACGGCAACTGGAGAGAAGCCAGCTGGGATGACCGGCTCGACGATGTCGAAGCCATTAAGCAGAAGGTGCGCGTGAACATCAGCATCCTCTCGCGGAATGGTGCGCTGGCCCACACCGACAGCGACTATGAGAACATTCAGGTCAGGCTGAGTGACTCTCACGGCTGGGCCGGTTACACCTATGTGAAGCTGAAGGAGTTCACGGAGGAGACGAAAGACAACGGCGAGGTCGTGTATTCCAAAACCTTGCCCTATCCGTCCAATCTGATCGTGTTCGGCCCGCTGGATCTGGATGTCAGAGTGGATGACACGGTGAGCGGCAAGGTGAGCGACTGGAACGATGCTTCGGGCATCGTGTGCACGAAGGCGCCCGAGGTCACCGTCCGGGTGGACGGCACGACAGTGTACGTCGACACCAGCTTCCTGCACGGCGCCAATGTCCTGATCTCCGATATATATCTGATGCAGTGGGATGAGGCCTCGCAGGCTTACAAAGACGTTGCAAGTGTTCACGAGCCGTGGGATGGCAATACCGTCTTCAGGAATGTGTCCGTGGGCGACCGTTACATCGTCAAGGCCACCCAGCTCTATCAGGGCATGGAGGCCGGGCAGTTCTCGGTCGACGGCTGGTCTGAAGAGCTGCAGGTCCTCGACTGGACCGTGGCCCCCACGGTCAGCCTGACGCAGACCGCTGCCGGCCAGGTGAACCTGAACATCGACGGCAATGCGGCCACCTACGCGGTGGAATACGCCGTGGATGACGGCAAGGCCACGACCGTTTCCTGCAAGAAGGGCGACAACACGCTGAAGAAGCTGGGCAGCAGCGGCACGCTGTCCGTGAAGGTCAGGCCCACCGCGGACGGCCAGACGAGCTCCAACACCGCGACGGCGTCGTGGAAGCTGGTCAGCTGGGACTGGGCCAAGGCGCCCACCGTCACCGCCACGCAGGACCTGACCGCCGAGGGCAAGCTGAAGCTCACCTTCAGCGACTATGCCTATCCCGCGTACCTCGCGGACGGTGAGGGTCTGGAGATCGGGTACACCGTGACCGCCAATGGCCGGGAGCTTGAGTACACCGTGTCCGAGGTGGACGGAGAATATGTCCTGGTGCGCAACGGCGCAGTCGCCGGCAGCAGGAGCGGCAGCCTGTGGGTGCTGGATGTGGATTACGAGGCCGGCACCGGCAAGGACACCGTCAAGGTCCGGCCCTTCCTGGTGTTCCGTGACGACGACGGCAACAGGCTCGGTTCCGCTTCCGGCACGGTGGGTTCTGTAAAGTACAACCGCACCGCGTTCATAGCGGCCGCCTGGAAGCTTGCTCCCAAGGTGTCCACCCCCAGGGTGGTGCTCAACACCGCTGTCTTTGATGTGTATCTGCGCGGCGGCGCCGAGACCGGCATGATCAGCATCGACGGCAAGAAGTACGCGCTGTCCGGGCCCGGTGTCGACTTCATCACCGCCGCCTCTGTGGAGGGCTATACCCAGGTGACCGTGACCTTCGGCGGCGACCTGGCCTATGGCAAGCACAAGTTCGCCTTCGCGGCCGTGGGCTCCGACGGGACCGCCGGCACCTACAGCAGCGCTGTGGCCGTGACCGTTTCCGCCACCCCGGCCTGGGCGAGCGGGAAGCTCACCCTGAAGGTCTCCCAGGTGAACGACACCTCCGTGAAGCTGACCTTCACCAGGCTGGCGGACACCACCGGCAGCCTGACCCACTATCAGGTGTTCATGAACGGTGAGGAGCTGTGCCGTGTCGCCCCCGACTCGAACCAGCTCTCCGTGGATGCCAAGGGCAAGAATTACATCCTCACCTTCCAGCTCCCCGACGGTCTGATCAGCTATCAGGGCGCCACCACCTTCACCGTCAGGGCGATCGGTTCCTATGAGGGCACAGGCGCTGTCGACTTCAAGACCTCGACCGCCAAGGCCTCCCTCACCCTGAAGCAGCTCTGGAAGACCGCGCCCACCGCGAAGGCGAGCGTCTCCTCCGTCCTGCGCCAGGCCACCGTCACCGTGACCGGCAAGGGCAGCCCGACCGGCTACAGCGTGCAGTTCTCCACCGACAAGGGCAAGACCTGGACCGACCTGGACGCGGCCTCCCTGCCCTACGGCGCGTATCTGACCCTCGATTCCTTCTCCGGCGCCAAGGCTATCTACACGCTGACCGCCTCCGAGAACTTCTCCGCGGCTGTGCAGTTCCGGTTCCGCCCCGTCAAGGCCGACGCCGAGGGTGAAGCCGTAGGCTCCTGGTCCGACGGCGTCAGCGTGAAGCTGGCCCCCGCCTGGACCACCACCGTCCTCAAGCCCACCGCCACCCAGACCGGCGAGGGCGAGGTGACCGTCTCCTGGAAGGCCCTGACCGGCGCCGAGATGTACTGTGTATGCATCACCGACAGCGCCGACTATGCGGCGGACTTCTTCACCGAAACCGCCAGGCTGACCGTCACCGGTCTGACAGCGGGCAAGACATACAAGATCACGGTACAGCCCCAAAGCACCACCGGCACCTATATTGAGGGCACCACAAGCAAGGCCGTCTCTGTGGCCGTGAAGGCCCTGTGGAGCAAGAAGCCCGTGGTCAAGGTCACCAAAGTGACCGGCGTCAGCGTCACCGCTTCCGTGACCTATTACGGCAAGCCCGACGCCAGCCTGGTCCTGGCCATCACCGGCCCCAACGGCTACGCCGCCGAGCAGTCCGTCGCCAGCCCCGCGGATGCCGGTACCTCCGGCAAAAAGGTGACCTTCACCTTTGAGGTGAGCAACAACGGCGCTTATGCCCCCGGAACCTACACGCTGAAGGCCACGGTCAAGAACGGAGAAGGCTCCGTAACCTCCAAGGCCGTGACAGCCGCGGTGAAGGACAGCGCGCTGGAGAACAACGCAAAGCTGAAGAGCCTGACCCAGGTGAACGAGCGCAAGGCCAAGCTGACCCTGAGCAAGGCCATCGGCACCGCCGGCGACGACCGCTATCTCGTTGTGACCGCCGTGCAGGAGGGCGTAGATGAGCCCCTCTATCAGTCCGGCCACCTGGCCCTGAGCAAGAAGAGCTTTGTGCTGGACTTCGGCGAGACCACACCGGATTACAGCAAGGTCACGATCCTGCTCCAGACCTATGTGGATGACGGCAGCGGCACCTATGTGGAGGGCAACACCTGCAGGATCGCCGCAGGCAAGTATCTGAAGGGCACCTACTGGAAGACGAAGCCCGCCTTCACCGTGGTGCAGAGCGGCAGCCGGGCGCTCCGCCTGCAGATGACCGGCGGCACCGCGGCCGAGTATCAGATCGCGGTGACCGGTGCGGATAACTGCAGCGGCATCTATTATGTGTCCCAGGGCGGCACCGTGGAGATGGACCTCAGCAGTGTGGGAGGCTACGGAGCAGGCGAACAGATGACCGTGGCCGTGATGCCGTATGTGGACGGCGCACCCGCGGAGGACCTGACCGTGAAGAAGACCGTCACCTGGAAGGCCTCCTGGGATACCGTGTCCGGCGTGACCGCTGCAGCCGTGAAGGGCACAGACTATGTGACCGTCTCGTACAGCTGCCTGTCCATGGCTGACGGGGTGTATGTCGAATTCTGCGACCCCTCCACCGGCGTGTCGAAGCTGACGGTGAAGGTTTCCAGCGCGGACATTTCCTTCAGCGTCGGCAAGAAGAGCATCACCGCCATCCTGAGCGTCCAGGCCAGGCCGGCCGGCAAGGACAAGCTGACCGGCAAATACATCGTGAAGGTGACGCCGTATCTGGACTACGATGACGTCACGGCTTCCGAGATCCACGGCGACAGCGCGAAGGCTTCCGCAAAGCTCACGCTGAAGTAACGCTCCCCGGATCGGCAACGGGGCCTTCTCCCGGGCGGCGCGCACCGGACAGACAGCCGGTGCCCCGCCCTCGGAGAGCCTCATCGTCCACGCAAAATCGAATGAAAAGACCGGCACCCGCTCCACACGGAGCAGGTGCCGGTCCTTTTTTGACGGCGCCGTTTATTTGAGGCCGTTCAGATAGTCGGTCAGGGCCACCCTGTCATAGAAGCTCTCCGCTTTGGTCAGCACCACATCGGGCTCCACGCCCTGGTCGGCGTCATAGAAGGAGCCGTTCTTCATGGAGCTGATATGGATGTAGCCGGAGCACTGGGCAAAGGTGCCGGAGGCGGTGGTGAAGGGATGCACCGCGCAGGAGCCGCCGCCCGTCTGCCTGCCCACCAGCACCACCTTGCCCGAGGCCTTAAGCATGCAGGGCACAAGGTTACCGCAGGAGAAGCTGACCGGCGAGACCAGGCAGTAGCAATGAAGGTCGGACACCGTATCCTGCTCGTCGAACACGCGGTCCAGGTTCACATCGCAGCGGTACACATTGACCGCCGAGGCTCCGGTCAGGGAGCTCTGCAGGTAGATGTTGGACTCCCCCTGGAGCCAGGCGCAGACGAAGGCCGCCGCGTCCTCCATGCCGCCGGTGTTGCAGGAAAGATCGATGACCACATTCTCGATGGGGCTGTTTTCACGCCGGATCTGCGCGTTGGCGTAGATCAGCAGGCCGTAGGTATCCTCCGCCCTGTCATCCTCCGGCGGGGCGGTGTAGTAATCCACATCCCTGGGGGCAATGAAGCTGTCGAAGGTGATGTAGGCCGTGTTGCCGATCTCCTGATAGCCGGGCACGCCGTCCGGGAAGGCCTTGCTCCGCAGGTCCCTGTAGAGCGCCCGCGTCTCGTCATACTGCCTGTTGGAGGCGCCGGGGGTGATCTGGCTGACCTCCTTCAGCCGGTCGGGTCCGGTGTAGCAGGAAAGGGCCCGGTGCTTGCTGTGTCCGTCGTCAAAGGCGTTCTTGGTCAGCACCCGCAGCGCCTTGTCCGAATCCATCGGATCGTCGCTCAGCAGCAGGGACTTCAGGCTTTCTCCGCCGTAGCCGATCTCCTCGAGATAATCATCGAAGGAGGTGATCCCGCGGCTGTCCCCGAAGCCGTAGAACAGGTCCAGGTTCAGGCAGAGCTCACGGTAGGTAAAGTCGATCAGCTCCCGGGTGCGGGTCCTGTCACCGATGCCGTAAAAGAGCGCGGAATAGCCTGTATCCAGGTTGGCCAGGTCCGACAGGTAGGTCTCATAATTCATGAAGAAGCAGGCTTCCCCGTTGTAAAGGAAGACGGTGTAGGTCTGGCCCAGCAGCAGATCGGCCACCGTCTGGGCGGGGATGAAGAAGGACCCGTTCTCGGCGATGAGTTCGATCTCATATCGCTTCAGATCCACCGTCAGCTCGTCCCCATAGCGGCTGAAGTCCGCGTCCGTGCAGCGCTGCAGGTAGGAGGGGCTGCCCTCCGCGTCATAGCCCGTGGAGTGGGAAAACTCAAGCACGGTGGCGTCAAAGGAATGGGACACGAACATGTCATAGTCCCGGAAGCTGATCGTATCCTGCTCAAAGTCCACGGTCATGGTGTAGCCGTTTTCGCGGACGAACATCACCTTCTGTCCCACGGGGACTGCCTGCAGGCTGTAGCCCTCATCCTTTGGATAGTCGCCGTAGCCCTCCCGGTACAGCTTGTTCATCAGGGTGGCCACGGTATCCGTGTCAAGGTAAGGGATCTGGCTGTTGCCGTTCCGGTAATACACCTGAAGCGGGGTGCTTTCCTCTCCGTACAGGCCGGCGTAATAGGCAGGGACCGTGGCGGGCGTCATCGTGGCCTGTGTCTCGGCCATGGCGCAGGCCATGCAGCACAGCAGCAGCGCCGTCAGGACCGCCAGGGCCGCCGACAGCTTGAATTTTCCGGGCATTGCGATGCCTCCTTTTGATTGATACGCGGTATTTCGCCGTTTTCCGCCGGGATTCCTGCCTGCGGCAGCGGAAGCGGCGTAAAAAAAGCCCCTTCGTCCTCCCGCCGGCAGACGCGCCGGCCGGAGGGCGAAGGGGATCCATTCACGGATTGCGGCGGCCAGGGCCCACATCCGTGGGCTCAGTCACCGGTGCTTTCAAAGCAGATGAGGATGTTCTCTTCATCTTCCCACCACCAGTCATCGGGATCCTCCTCATCCCATTCCCGGAAGCGGATGGTATAGAGGCTGCCGCCATCCAGGGTAATGGAGGCATAATAGGTTTCACCATTCCGCAGGAGGTCTTCGGTACCGGAGAAGTCGAAGGTCACGCTGTGAGAGGGGGCCGTCATGACAGCGGAGAGTTCCAGGTCACCCACATGCTCCCATTGGTATTCCTCCCAGTCATCATCCCAGACCTCTTCCTAGATCTCCATTTCCAGCTTCACGGTGATTTCGGTGCCCGTTTCGATATCCTCAAAGGGCTCGAAGTTCACCGTCACGGACCTCGGCGAGGAGTCGCAGACCACGCTGCTCACCTCGGCAGCCACATTCACCTTGCCGGCAATGATATCGCCGTCGGTGCAATGTGCGGTCACCGTATGCTCACGGTATAGACATAGGCCACGCCGGTATCGGGATCCGTTTCCGCCAGGCTCCCGAAGGCATAGGTATCACCGGTCACCTGAAGCTCATCCACTGCCTCGCCGTCACGCAGCAGCGTCACGGTCACGGGCTGATGGCAGGTACCCTCCGGATCGACCCAGGTGATGGTGCCGCTCACGGCCGTGGTGGTCTGAACCATACCTTCGGTTTCCGTCTCGCCGTCCACACACTGCACTGTCACGCCGTCCGGGAATGTGTTGCCTGCGGAGACCATTTCATTCCATGCCTCCACGGTACCCCCATAGACCACCGTTTCCAGTGACTCGCAGCCATAGAAGGCCTCGCTGCCGATGGCGGTCACAGTGGCAGGGACAGTCACCTTCGTCACACTGCTGCAGGCAAAGGCCTCCGCGCCGATGGTCACGGTGCCCTCCGGAATGATCACCTCATCCACGGAGGTCACGCCGTAAAAGGCCCGGGCCTCGATGGTCTGCAGTGAGTCGGGCAATGTCAGCGTGGCTGCCAACGCTGCCGTTGTGTCTCCGCAAAGCACAAGGCCCATTACAAGGGCAGTCGCCAGAGACAGGATCCGATTGCATCGCGTACTCATGTCTGCTTCTCCTCTATTTCAGTTTGATGGAATTTCTATATACAAAAAGCATCACACAAGTGTTGCATTTCGCTTCATGGCTTAACACATTGTGCGTGCTTTGTCAAGGAATCAGCATGCCTGTTTCACATTGAAAATGTGTTTTTTCGTTAAATCGGATTCACATGCACCATGCAGTGCTTCACATCGGGGAATTCGCGCTCGATCCTGTCATGCACCTGCTCGGCGATGGCGTGGGCGGCATTCAGCGTCTGGGACCCGTCGGCGGCGATCTCCACATCCGCGTAGATGCGGGAGGCAAAGCGGCGGGTCTGCAGCAGGTCCACACCCAGCACGCCCGGCAGGCCCTCGATGCTGCGGCGCATGCGGGCCTCAAGCTCCGGCTCACAGGCCTTGTCCGTCAGCTGATCGGCCGCGCCGCGGAAGGTATCGATTCCCGCCTTGATGACCAGCAGGGAGATCAGCAGACAGGCCAGGGGATCGCCCCAGGCCCAGCCCAGCCGCGAAGCCGCAATGCCCGCCAGCGAGCCGACAGAGGACAGGGCGTCGGAGCGGTGATGGTGGGCGTCCGCCGCCAGGGCCGTGGAATTCAGCCGTTTGGCCGTGCGCATCGTGACCCGGTACATGGCCTCCTTCACCAGGATGGAGACCAGGGCCGCCGCCAGGGCAAGCGCGCCGGGGGCCGCCGCCCCTTCCGCCGGGGCAAGCAGTTCCCGAATGCCCTGCCAGCCGATGCCCGCGCCGGTCAGCACCAGGGCGAAGGACATCACGATGGCCGCCACGGCCTCCAGCCGCTCGTGGCCGTACTCATGGTCCCTGTCCGCCTTGCGGGAGGAGAGTCTCACGCTGGCGATGACCACCAGCGTGGTGCCCATGTCGCTGGCGGAATGGACGGCGTCCGAGACCATGGCGGAGGATCGGGCCAGCAGGCCCGCCGCCAGCTTGAAAAGGGCCAGCACAAGATTGGCCGCCAGGCTCCACCGGGAGATGCTGACCGCCTGCTGCTCTCTGGTCCGCCGTGATGCTTCGTGATGCATAGGCTCCTCCTTTTCTGCGGGGAGCAAAAAGCTCCGCGCGGCAGATCGTCTGAATCTGTCCCGCAGAGCATGTCTCTGCTGCGCAAAGGCCCGGCATATGCCTGTCAGATGGCTAAATTGTACAGGATACCTGCCGGATAAGTCAAGCATAACCTTGACGCAAATTCCGCTTGCCAAGCGGGCCGTGGCATGGTATACTGCTGCGGGAGCCCTTTCCGCTCCCAATGTACCGGGAGGTGCCGCATGCTCCGCATCCTGTTCGTCTGTCACGGCAACATCTGCCGCAGCCCCATGGCCGAGTTCGTGCTGAAGCGGAAGGCCGCCGAGGCCGGCATCGCCGACCGTCTGGAGATCGCCTCCGCCGCCACCAGCAGCGAGGAGCTGGGCAACCCGGTGTACCCGCCTGCCCGCCGCATACTGCAGGCCCACGGCATCAGCTGCGCGGGCAAGACCGCCCGCCGGATCACCCCGGAGGACTACCGGCGCTACGACCTGCTCATCGGCATGGACAGGGCCAACATCATCAATATGCGGCGCTGCTTCTCCGGCGACCCGGAGGGCAAGCTGCGGCTGCTGCTGGACCCGGACGAGGTGTCCGACCCCTGGTACACGGACGACTTTGAGCAGACCTGGCAGGATGTGAACGAGGGCTGCGACCGGCTGCTGGCGGAGCTGCTGCCCCGTCTGAAGGGAGCGCGCTGACATGGAATACTTCGACATCTGCGGCCCGGACGGTCTGCCCTGCGGCGGCACGGTGGAGCGCGGCGAGGCCCACAGGCTGGGCATCCGCCACCGCACGGCCCATGTGTGGCTCCTGCGCCGGACGGAGGGCCGGGTTCAGGTGCTGCTGCAGAAGCGGAGCCTGTGCAAGGATTCCTTCCCGGGCCAGTGGGACACCTCCTCCGCCGGACACATCCCCGCGGGCTGCGAGCCCCGGGAGAGCGCCCTCCGTGAGCTGCGATAGGAGCTGGGGCTGCGGGCCGCGCCGGAGGACCTGCGCTTCATCGGGCATTTCGACATCGCCTATGAGAAGGAATTTCACGGCGCCCTGTTCCGTGACAACGAATACGCCAATGTGTTCGTGTATGACCGGCCTGTGGACATCGCCGCCCTCACCCTTCAGAAGGAGGAGCTGGATGCGGTGGACTGGTTCGACCTGAACACCGTGCTGAAGGCCAAGCGGGACCGGGAGGGCTGGTGCTGCGTCCCCGTGGAGAGCCTGGAGGTGCTGCGGAGCGCACTTGACGGCGGGCTGCTGTAAGCAAACAAAATCAACGACATAAAGGAGAATGATCGTATGCGTATTGCCATCCCCTGCGAGAACGGCCTGGTGTTCCAGCATTTCGGACACACGGAGGCCTTCAAGGTCTATGATGTGGAGGGCGACAAAGTGGTCTCAGCCGAGCTGGTGCCCACCGAAGCCGCGGGCCACAACGCCCTGGCCGCAAAGCTGAAGGAGCTGGAGGTGAGCGTGGTCATCTGCGGCGGTATCGGCGTCAGCGCCCAGGAGGCCCTCACGGAGGCAGGCATCCTGCTGTGCCCCGGCGCCTCCGGCGATGTGGACGAGGCCGTCACCGACTTCCTGCGGGGACAGCTGCAGCCCGGTGAGGCCAACTGTGACCATCACGGGGAGCAGCACTGCGGCGGCGATGAGCCCTGCGGCGGTGGCTGCGGCGGCTGCGGAGGCGGCTGCGGCGGCTGTGGCGGAGGCTGCGGCGGCAGCGGCATCGAGGGCCGGAATGTGGGCCATACCTGCAGCGTGCACTACAGGGGCACCTTCAACGACGGCACCCAGTTCGACAGCTCCTATGACCGGGGCGAGCCCCTGACCTTCGTGTGCGGCGCGGGCATGATGATCCGCGGCTTCGACGCCGCTGTGGCGGAGATGGAGGTGGGCCAGGCCCTGGATATCCATCTGATGCCCGAGGAGGCCTACGGCATCGCCGATCCCAGGGTGATCTTCACCGTGGACATGGCCGACCTCCCCGGCACGGAGGACCTCTCCGTGGGTGACAGGGTGTATCTCTCCGGTCTGGCGCCCCAGCCCGTGCCCGTGCGCGTCACCGCCAGGGACGAGAAGACCATCACCTTCGACGCCAACCACGAGATGGCCGGCAAGGAGCTGAACTTCCATATCGAGCTGGTGTCCGTGGAGTAAATTCACGAAGGCTTCGGTCACATCAAAAAGCAGAGCCCGCTGCCCTTGAAGGCGCAGGCTCTGCTTTTCCTGTTCAGTCGATATCCACCCGGAACACCACGGGCAGGTCGCTGCGGATGTCCGAGGTGAGGGTCAGGCATTCCTCCGAGCGGCTCCAGGTGACGCTGCCGCCGGAGAGGCAGCGCACCTCCCGGATGATGCCGTGGAAGTTGGCCACGCGGGAGGCGTCCCGCTCGCCCAGTGACTGCACCCGGTACACGCCGTCCTCCGGGCACTTCATGGCGATCACATAGACGCAGCCTCTGCCCAGGGTGAAGCGGAAATCCTCCGGCGTGAAGCTCTTCGGGATGCCGTCGGAGAACTGGCCGTCGGTGATCCGCGTGGGGCCCTCGCCGGGCACACGCCAGGGGCGGGTATCATAGATGGCCTCGCCGTTCACCCGCAGCCAGTCGCCGATGCCCAGCAGCACGGCCCTGTCCTCCTCCGAGATGGTGCCGTCCGCCTTCGGGCCCACATTCAGCAGCAGACAGCCGTTCTTGCTGACGATGTCCGCCATGTCCCGGATCAGATCGCCGCAGGGACGGAACCGGTTGTGCTCGGTGTAGCACCAGGAATTGAGGGCGATGGCGGTGTCCGTCTGCCAGAGGTAGGGCTTCACATCGGCAAACTGACCCCGCTCCACATCGGGCACGGCCGTGCCGAAGAAGAAGGCGTCGTGCTTGTAGGTGATGCAGACCTCCCTGCCCCACTCCGCGGCCCGGTTGTAGTAATAGGCCGCCGCCTTTTTCAGCCAGGGCTTCAGGGCGCTGTGCTGGATCCACCAGTCAAAATAGAGCAAGGAGGGCCGGCAGCGGTCCACCAGCTCGCAGGTGCGGATCAGCCAGTCGTTCATGTATTCTTCTGTGGGCACAGGCTGACTGTACAGATCCTGGTGATTGCCCTCCGGCATGGCGGGCCAGTACAGGTCGCCCCGGTGCAGAGGCTCCTTCACATCGCTGTCGAATTCCTTGCCGTGGCTCATGAAGAACCAATGCTCAAAGCGGTGGGAGGAGACGCCCAGGGTCAGCCCCCGGGCCTCGCAGGCCTGCTTCAGCTCAACCACCACATCCCGGTGGGGGCCCATCTCCGCCGCGTTCCAGTGGGACAGCTCGCTTGCGTACATCTGGAAGCCGTCATGATGCTCCGCCACAGGCACCACATAGCGGGCGCCCGCCTGCCGGAACAGCTCCGCCCAGGCCTGCGGGTCAAACCTCTCCGCCCGGAACAGGGGAATGAAGTCCTTGTAGCCGAAGGAGGCCTGGGGGCCGTAGGCAGCCAGGTGATGCTCATACTCCGGCGAGCCCTGGATGTACATGTTGCGGGGATACCACTCGTTGTGGAAGGCCGGCACCGAATACACACCCCAGTGGATGAAGATGCCGAACTTCGCCCGCCGCAGCCATTCCGGCGGACGGAAGGCGGACAGGGACTCCCAGGTATCCTTATAAGGGCCGGCGGCGATCACCCGGTCGATGCGCTCCAGCCACGGCTTCATATCATACATTGCTTTCGCTCCCCTGTTTATCGGAGCAGCGCGGCCCGGACCAGAGTGCCGGCCTCCAGATCGCCGGTGCCCGCCGGGATCACGCCCAGCAGATCGCACCGCCGCATGGAAAGCACCGCGCCGTTGCCCCTGCCCTCGTTCAGCACCAGCATGGCTCTGCCGCCCCGCAGCTCCAGGTGTCCCCGGAGCACGCTGTCGGTATAGAGATGGCGCGAGGCCGGAAGAGGCTCCGCCAGCGCCACGTCGACCCACTCGCAGGGCCTGTCCGTCCTGCCGCAGAGCCGGTACAGGCCCACCCTGCCCAGCAGCAGCATGGTCACCGCCGCCGCCGCGGGGTTGCCGGAAAGGCTCAGCAGCAGCCTGCCGTCCCGGACAGCGGCAAACATGGAGCCGCCCGGACGGTACTTCACCTTGCGGAACAGCAGCTCGGCGCCCACCTTCTGCGCGGCCCTGGGGCAGAAATCGTAATCCCCCACCGAGGCACCGCCGGTGATGACCACCATGTCATAGCGGCTCAGGGCGTCATCCATGCGGGCCGCCAGCAGGTCCAGGCTGTCCCCCACGATGCCCTCATACACGGCCTGCGCGCCGCAGTCCCGGATGTACTGCAGCAGCATGTGGCAGCTGCTGTTGTAGATCTGACTCCCCTGCCGGGGCTGTCCCGGCTCCACCAGCTCAGCGCCGTTGGACAGCAGCGCCACCCTGGGTCGGCGGTATACCCGCACGCGGTCGATGCCCTGCCCGGCCAGCAGGCCCAGACCCGCGCCGGTCAGCGGCTCGCCCCGGCGCACCAGGACCGTGCCCTTCACCATATCCTCCCCCGGCATGATCACATTGCGGGGGCCGAAGGGCCGCACGAAGGTCACCGTCTCCGCCGTGAAGGTCAGGTCCTCGAATTTCATCACCGTATCCGCTCCGTCCGGCACGGCGGCGCCGGTCAGGATCTTGACGGCATAGCCCGGTGGCAGCTGAGGCAGCACCTCCGCCCCCGCGGGGATCTCCCGCAGGATGGGCAGCGTAACGGGCCGCTCCTCCGTGGCCCCGGCGATATCGCAGGCATGGAAGGCATAGCCGTCGAAGGGGCTGCGCCGGAAGGGCGGCAGATCCATGACAGCGGACACATCCTCCGCCGCCACCCTTCCGCAGGCCTCCGCCAGGGGCACCGTCTCCGCGGACAGCGCCGGGGTGAAGGCCTCCAGCGTTTCAACAGCCTCCTCCAGCGGAATACGGGTCTTCATCTCTCTCGCTCCTCTCACAGCAGCTTCGCCAGCTCTTCGGGCAGGCCTTCCCGGTTTTCGGGGGTCACCTCAAGCACCGTCACATCGGGCCGGGCCGCGATGCGCTACGCCATCGCCGAGCCCAGCTGCAGCACGCCCAGCACGCGCCTGCCGCAGTCCAGCGTCTCCTCCGCCTCCCGGCAGAACAGGGGCGAGGCGGCCTCCAGCCGCCCCAGCTCATCCATCAGGATGAAGGGCTCCTCCGCCTCCCGGCTGAGCCGCAGCACCTTTACGCCGTTCTGACCGAAGGCCTCCGGCACGGGCACGCTCATCCGCTCGGCGATGCGGACGCTGATGATCACATCCTGCTCCATGGGCGGCAGGGGCACAAAGCCGTGCAGCGAAAAGCCCCGGCGCTGACCTTCGATCAGCACCGGCCTGGTCTCAAAGCCGCTGTGCCGGATGCCCTTCATTTCGATCAGCCGCCGCAGCACGGTGGACTTGCCCACGCCCCGGGGCCCTGTCAGGAACAGATGGGTGCTCATGCTTCTTCCTCTCCCGCCCAGGCGCGGATGAGCGCCAGCCGCTCCGCCGTCAGCTTCAGCGGCCTGCCGCCCACCGTGACCTCGATGGCCTCCCGCTTTTTCTCATTCTGATGCCCCCCGCACTGGCAGGAGGCCTCGGACATGACGCCCGGCGCGTCCGGCAGCGAAAGGTCCAGCGCCTCCGAGGGCGCGGTGTCAGGCACCTGCCGGTCGATCAGGTCCAGCAGCGCGGCGGTCTCCGTCAGGCCGTTCAGCACAGGCACCGGCAGCTCCGGCGGCGCCTCCGAGATCCTGCCCGCGCAGCAGAGGGTGAGCCCGTTGATCCGGGGCAGCGCGTCCTTCTCGCTGTGGGCGCAGACGATGCGGGCCACCGGCGCGTGATAGTCGCCCTCCAGCAGCAGATAGTCCATGCCGGCATAGAAGGACGCGACGCGGCTCAGGGGCAGCCGCTCCGGGTAGATCAGCGCCGTCTCCTGCCGGGCCCGGCTGCACACCAGCAGGCTGCCCGCCCGGGTATGGCGGGCCGTGTTGCTCTTCGGGTCATCGATGGAAAAGGTGGGGCAGAAAATGGTCTTGCAGGAGCCTGCCCGAAGGCCACGCCGGGCGATCTCCCCCAGCAGCGCCTACACGGTGCCGGTCTTGCCGGACTTGCGGATGCCCACCACAGTGACGATCCTCATGCTTCAGCCTCCGTCCTCAGGCACGGGCCACATCCCCGTCCCGCTTCTTCGTCACGCGCACCACCTGCACGCCCACCTCATACAGCAGGTACATGGGGATGCCCAGCATCACCTGGGACACCACATCCGGCGGTGTCAGCAGGGCAGCCAGCACGAAGATGCCGAAGAACACATACTTTCTGCACCTGGCCAGCTTCCGATAGCTGGCCCAGCCCATCCTGGCAGCGATATACAGCGCCACCGGCAGCTCGAAGGCCACGCCGAAGGGCAGGATGAAGGAGAACAGGAAGCTGACGTACTTGTCGATGGACAGCATGGGGGTGGCCAGGTCCTCGCCGGAAACAATGAAGAAATTGATGGCCAGGTTGTACACGCAGGTATAGCAGAACACCACGCCCAGCAGGAACAGCACCAGCGCGCAGAAGAACAGCACCCGGTACAGCCGGATCTCTTCATCATAAAGCGCCGGCTTCACAAAGGACCAGATGGCCCAGAACAGGAAGGGGCTCACCGCCACCACGCCCGCCACGATGGACACCTTGAACTGGGTGGAGAAGGCCTCGCTGACGGCGGTGTAGATGATCTGGATATTCCGCTCCACGATGGGCCGGGTGATAAAGCTCATCAGCGGCACCCGCAGGAAGGAATAGACCAGGATGGTGGCCGCCACCACGGCCACAGCCACCTGGATCAGCAGCTTCCGCAGGGCCATCAGATGGGTGAGCAGCGTTTCCTTTTTGCCCTCCACGGCCTGGTTGTGGGCCGTATCGGCATGGGCTGTGTGTTTCATCGCACATACCTCGCTTTCGGGTAGTCGACCGGCTGACCGGAAAAGGGCGGACACGCTGCACGCGCCCGCCCCATGGATGCGCCTCTCCGAGCCGCGTCAGGCCTTGGTCGTCTCGTCCTTGCCGGCCTCGGCGGTCTCCTTCTTGTCGTCGTCGGAATCCTTGACTTCCTTCTTGAACTCGCGGATGCTCTGGCCCAGGGCCTTGCCCACGCCGCCCAGCTTGGAGCCGCCGAAAATGACCAGCGCCAGCACCAGGATCAGGATGATCTCTGTCGTACCGAGTCTCATGGCTTTTTACCTCCCAATTGCTGCTTGTAATCCTTAAAGGAAAGCTCCTTGTGAATGTCACCGAGCTGCTTGTTCACCTCAAGGGTGGTCTCCTGAAGGTCCTTACGGATGTCCATGCTGTCCTTCGTGGCCTGCATTTCCTTCCCGATGTCCTTCAGGTCGGCCTCCACCTCGTCGAAGCCCGTCTCCTTCTTGACCTCATCGATCATCCGGCGGAGGCTCTTCCAGGCTCTGGCCAGGTACCGGGCCACCTTCGGCAGGTCCTTCGGCCCAACCACCACAAAGGCAATGACAAGGATGAGGACAAGCTCCGATGCGCCAATACTCGGCATATGCCCCACACTCCTTCGTCAAAATGCTTGCCGATATTTTAACACATGACGGAGCTTTTGTAAAGCACAAATCTTTGCGGCTGATTTTTCTCTATGGAGTACAGCTCACCCCATGCCCGGTTGCGTGACCGATGTCGCTTCGCTGCCATCGGCAGAGCTTCCGGATTGATGTTGCCGCTCCGCCCC
>R14__coassemble_1035_pt1 | contig 15441 bp, 15 predicted proteins | sample R14__metabat2_high_PE_034 | metagenome-assembled genome bin R14
CACCCCCGGGACCTGCGGCCGGCGGGGATCCGGCTCCGGGGCATGAGACGGGCTGTTGCGGGCTTACCCGTTCAGATCGGAGGGGGAGGTGGGATCCTGGGTGAACAGCACCAGCAGGCATTCGGCGGAGGCGTAGCTGCCGTTCACCGGGAGACCCACATAGGCCTGGAACGCCGCCAGGGCCTTCACCGTGTTGGCGCCGAACTTGCCGTCGGTGCTGCCGGGATGGAAGCCCCACATGATCAGGGCCTCCTGCATCAGCCGCACCGGCGTGCCGCTGTCGCCCTTTACCAGGGGCAGGTAGGGATCGTAATACGGCGCGGAGGCGGCGTACAGCCTCTCCTGGCAGGTGGCGTTGGCATAGCTGCACTGCTTCAGTCCGGCTGCGAACTGGAACAGGTTCAGGGCGTACAGGGTGTTGCTGCCGAAGCTGCCGTCCACCTTGCCCACGGGATAGCCCAGAGCGGCCAGCCGGCGCTGCAGCTGCTTCACGGCGGAGCCCGTCTGGCCCTTGTAGATGGTGGTATCCTCGGCAGGCTCCTCCGTCACATAGGGCGTGGCGGTGGGCCTGGGCGTGGCGGTGGGCGTAGCGGTGGGGCGCGGCGTGGCCGTAGGCGCGGGCGTGGCGGTGGCGGCGGAGCCGGGCACGGCAGTGGCATCCGCCGCGCTGTCCGGGGACTGCACAGCCGCGCCGCCCTCCCCGTCCAGGGGCTCGGAGGAGGCATAGTGCCAGGCGCCGGAGGCATCCAGCGTATAGCGGTACAGGGTCTCATTGACCGCCAGCACGGCGGCGGTGTCGGCAGCCGCGGCGGCATAGCTCTTCAGCGTCCAGTCGGTGAGGCTGACGACCTGCACGGAGCGGTCCTCCGCCAGAAGCGCCACATGGGTGGCGGAGGCGGACATGGCCAGCGGGGCGTTCACGAAGATGCCCGGCTGCAGCAGGCTGGGCTGACTGCCGTCCAGCGGCCTGGTTTGCAGCACGGGTGAGCCGCCGCCGGTCCGGGCCACATAGTACAGGGTGCCGCCGCAGGCGCAGGCACCCAGCACATCGGTGATCTGTGCCCCGGAGGCGGTGACGGTCAGTACGCCGTCACTCAGAGACCAGCCCGCGTCAGATGTCAGGTCATCCAGCTGCTCCTGAGTGGGCGACTGGGACAGGATGGCGGAGGCGCTGCCGTCCAGCCGCACAGACCACAGGGAGCCCGTGGCCGTCAGGCAATAGAGCGTGGTATCGTCCATGGCGGGCAGGTCCTTCATGGCGGTACGCATGTATTTCAGATTGCCCTCGCTGTCCTGAAGATAGAGCCAGTCGCTCTCGCCCAGCCAGGCGATGTGGCTGCCGCTGGACACAAAGGGCTCGCACAGGGCAGAGGCCGGCAGCAGCAGCGCTGTCAGCAGGCAAAGGAATCGCAGCTTCTGTGACATGGAGAAAGGCCTCCTTCGGGTTCCGGTTCGATGACCGAAGCATGTTCATTCTACCATAAAACGCGTGAAAAGGCAAAAAGCTTGCGGCGGGGCGGAGTTTTTTCATGGCGGTTGATTGCTGCGGCTGAAGTCCTGCCGCATTGCTGCATGGCCGATGGCGCTTCGCCCCGCACCCCAGCCATCCGGTATCCGGAGATCAGGGACATGAACAGGAACGATTCCTCCAAAAAATGCCGCCTCCGTCACGGAAGCGGCAAATGCTTTATTCGGGATAAACCATGGTGTCGGGGGAGCAGCGGTCCAGCACCCGCACATAGGCCTCGGCCTCGCGGCGGGCGCCGGGGAGATCGTGCTCCAGATAGTTGCCGCACTCCCGCCGCTGCGCCCCGGGGATCTCTCCCTCAAAGGCAGCGGAGAAGCGGAAGGCGCCGCGCACCAGCTCCAGGGCGTCGGCCCGGCTGACGCTGTCGCGCAGGATCAGATAGAAGCCCGTCCTGCAGCCCATGGGCCCGAAGTACACCACCTCGTCAGACCTGTCCGAGGAGCGCAGCCAGGTGGCGCACAGATGCTCCAGGGTGTGCAGCGCGCCCTGCTCCAGATAGTCCCCGGCATTGGGCAGCTTGCAGCGCAGGTCGTAGGTAATGTCCTCGCCGTCGGTGCGGCTGATGTACATGCCCGGCATCAGGGTGTCGTGGTTTACGGTGAAGGAGGCGATCTTGCGCAGCATGCTTACTCCTCCGTCTCCGTCACCACATCGGTGATGTCCAGCAGATCGGAGGCGTCGTCGGCATCGCCCAGCAGGGCCAGCTCCTCCTCCTCGGTCATGCTGTCCTCATCGCCATCCCCGGCGGAGTCTCCGGAGGCCTCCTCGGCGGGGCCGGCCACGGCATCGGCCAGGGCGGAGTCGCTGAACAGCTTCTCGCGCACGGTCTTCTCCACATCGGCCAGCACATCGGGATGCTCGGTCAGGTACAGGCGGGCGTTGTCGCGGCCCTGGGCGATCTTATCGCCCTTGTAATAGAAGAACGCGCCGCTCTTGGTGATGACGCCCACATCGTCCCGCATGGCCAGATCCATCAGCGTGCCTTCCCTGCTGATGCCCTCGCCGAAGATGATGTCGAACTCGGCCACGCGGAAGGGCGGGGCCACCTTGTTCTTGGCCACCTTCACCTTCACATGGTTGCCCACCACGCGGTCGCCGGCCTTCAGCTGACCGGCATGCCTGACCTCCAGGCGGACGGAGGAATAGAACTTCAGGGCGCGGCCGCCGGTGGTGGTCTCGGTGGGGCCGCCGTAGGGGCCGGCAATGGTGGAGCGCAGCTGGTTGATGAAGATGGCCACGGTGCCGGTCTTGGAGATGGTGCCGGTCAGCTTGCGCAGGGCCTGGCTCATCAGGCGGGCCTGCACGCCCACCATGGTGGCGCCCATCTCGCCGTCGATCTCAGCCTTGGGCACCAGGGCGGCCACGGAGTCCACCACGATCACGTCCAGCGCGCCGGAGCGCACCAGGCCCTCCACGATCTCCAGGGCCTGCTCGCCGGTGTCGGGCTGGCTGACATACAGCTCATCCACATTCACGCCCAGCTTCTTGGCATACACGGGATCCAGGGCATGCTCGGCGTCCACGAAGGCGCAGATGCCGCCCCGGCGCTGGGCCTCGGCGATCACATGCAGGGTCACGGTGGTCTTGCCGGAGGACTCGGCACCGTAGATCTCCACCACGCGGCCGCGGGGCAGACCGCCCACGCCCAGGGCGGCGTCCAGGGTGATGACGCCCGTGGGCACCACATCCACCTTGAAGCGTGGCGCGTCGCCCAGCTTCATGACGGCGCCCTTGCCGAACTGCTTGTCCAGGTCGGCCAGGGCATGCTCCAGGGCCTTCTTTTTGTATTCCTCGGGGGAGAGGGTCTTCTTGGACTTTTCCAGCTCCTTGGCCTCTTCCTTGGCCTGCTGTTCCTTTACCTTTTTCGACACTGCCATAATCCTGTCACCCTTCGCCTCCGTGGGAGGCGCCTTTCTTTTCACGGGCTTATTTTACCACAAGGCAGGCATCGGCGCAAGGGGCAATTGCGCCGACGGCGGGGAGAATATGCCCCAATCACAGGAAAAGCTCCCCCGCCGGAGGCAGGGGAGCCGTATGCTTTGGGGGAAGGGATCAGCTGACCTGGTCCACGATCTCCAGGGTCACCTCAAAGTCGAGGTACTCGCCGTCGGGGATGCTGGTGGAATCCTGCAGCTCGGTGATGCCGGGCACGCGGTAGACCTTCACCTTCATCACGTCGCCGGCGGTATGGGCGGCCACCAGCTCCTGGATCTGGGTGGAGCCGGTGATGACGGTGTCGTTCACATCCACGATGATGTCGCCCACCTGCAGGCCGGCCTTGGCGGCGGGACCGTTCTCATCGATGGCGGTCACATACACGCCCTGGGGCAGCTTGCCGTAGTACAGGCCATAGCGGACGGAGTAGCTCAGGCCGCCGTTGTTGGTGGACATGGTGGTCATGGTCAGACCCATGCGGGGACGGCCGGTCATGTCGATGCCGGAGGTGGTGGAGGCGGAGCCGGAGGTATTCTCATCGGTCTCGGTGGTGACATCGCCGTTCAGCACGGCCTCGATCAGGGGCTTGCAGCTGTTGATCGGGATGCACATGCCGATGCCGTCGATATCGGCGCTGGAGCTGCTGGAGCCGGAATACTTCAGGGTGGGGATGCCCATCAGCTCGCCGGTGACGGAGAACATGCCGCCGCCGCTGTTGCCGCTGTTGATGGCCGCGTCGATCTGGATCATGGTGTTGGTGGCGGTGGTACGGCGGCCATAACGGTCAGTGGTGCTGGAGGAGGAGGAGATGGAGCGGTTCAGGCCGGACACGATGCCGGCGGTCACGGTGCCGGAGAAGGTGTCGCTCAGGGGATTGCCGATGCAGATGGCCCAGTCGCCCACCTGCAGGGTGTCGCTGTCGCCCAGGGTCACGGGGGTCTGGGTCAGGTCCTCGCAGCGCAGGATGGCGATGTCCAGGCTCTCGTCATAGGCCACCAGGCTGGCGTCGTAGGTGGTCGCCTCGCTGCTGTCCTCCTGGGAGATGGAGATCTTCAGGCTGGACGCGCCTTCCACCACATGGTAGTTGGTCAGCACCAGCTTGTCGGCGATGACCACGCCGGAGCCGGTGGCGTAGAGCACCTCGCGGGTCTCATAGTCATTCTGGCCGCCGCGGCCGCCATAACCGTAGCCGTAGCCGTAGCCGTAGTTGCTGTAGCGCTGGGTCTGATAATTGTTGACGCCGACCACGCTGTCGCGCACCTGGGCAATGGCGGCGGTAAAGGGACTGGTATAAACCACGGTGGTGGTCTCCTCGGCGGAGGCATTCACGTTCATCACGGCGGTGAGGCCGGAGCCCAGCATCACGCAGGCCAGGGCCATGGCCAGCAGGCTGACCAGACGACGATTCTTCTTCATAATCTTTGTTCCTCCTGTCTTCGGCAGCTTTCCTGCCGACGAGCACAGTATAGGGTGTAATTTTGTCCCGGAAATGAACGCATTTTGAACAAAGGGGGAAGAAAATATTAATGAAATATGAACGGCGGCAGAAGGATGCCCCCTCCCGGCTGAGAGGGGGCAGGCGCTGCGTTACTTCATGGTGATGGTGCTGTAGTTGGCCAGCTCGTCATCCAGGTACAGGTACAGCCCGTACTTGCCCTTGGCAATGTGGCCCGTCTTCTCGTAATACCAGGTGAAGAAGCTGTCGCCGGTGGTGTCGCACCACAGATAGCCGCCGCTCTTGTAGCTCACCTTGCCGAAGTTGACGGTGCCCTCATAGCCGTCCGGGCTCACGATGACCAGCTTGGTGGAGCAGGAGACCTTCTTGGAGAGGCTCTTGGGGGTCATCTTGTAGTTGAAGGCGATCTCGCCGCCCTTGGCCAGGATGCTCTCGGCCTTGCTGGCGGTCAGGCTCTTGTTGGTGGAGTATTTGCTGCCGCTCTTGGAACGCCAGACCAGGCCGCTGACGGTCAGGTTCTTGGCCTTCATACCGTTCTTGCTGAAGGTGGGCTTGGTGCTGCGGGTGGCGGAAGCGGGAGCGGCCGTGGGCGCGGCGGTGGGCTTTGCGGTGGGCTTTGCGGTGGGCGCGGCGGTGGGCTTGGCCGTGGCCGCGACGGCCGCGGCGCTCTTGTCGGTGGAGGTGTCGGAGGCGGCGGTGCCGGTGGGCCAGTAGATGTAGGAGTAGACCTGCTCGCCGTCAAAATAGACATCCACAAAGTGCAGGCCGCTGCTGTTGTATTTGGAAGCTGTTTCGGAGCCCATGGCCATGATGCCGCGCTTGCCGGCCTCCACGGTCACGGTGCCGAAGTCGACCTTGTTGTCATCCACCATCCAGTACATGGAGAAGGTCCTGGCGGAGGAGGTGCTGTTGGTGACGAACAGCGTGGGGGACATGTACAGGCCGGAGCCCAGGGTGGTCATGTCCGGGAACATGCTCATGTCTTCCTTGACGCTGGTATCATCCTGGGACCAGCAGGACATTTCCAGGTCATCATCGGTGGGCCAGGTGGCGGCCTGGGCGGGCACCGCGAGGCAGGTCACCAGCAGCGCCAGCAGCATGAGCAGGGCAGTCAGTTTGCGAGTCATGATCGATCCTTCCTTTCCTTCCATACGAAAGACAGTATACGGGGCCACCGCGGAACGGAACACCGGGCACCGCCGGGCTGAAGATGAATATACATTGAATGTGCCCTGTAAGGGATATGGTATCACAAAAGCGGCGGTTTTCCAATGCCAATTTTCATGGAAAACCGCCACTTTTTGTTTTTTTTGTGTGCTTCAGCCGCCGATGCTCTCCACCACGGCACAGGCCTGCTCCAGCTCGGGCAGCACCACCTCGCCGATGAGGCCCTGATCGCAGGCGGAGGCCAGGTCCGGGTCGATGGGCAGGCGGGCCAGCAGCGGCACGCCGTACTCCTCCGCCACCTGGCGGGTGCGGCCCTCGCCGAAGGGATAGAGCTTCTTTCCGCAGTCCGGGCAGGCGAACCAGCTCATGTTCTCCACCAGCCCCAGCACGGGGATGTCCATCATGCCGGCCATGCGGATGGCCTTCTGCACGATCATGCTCACCAGCTCCTGGGGAGAGGTGACGATGAGGATGCCGTCCACCGGCAGGGACTGGAACACCGTCAGCGGCACATCGCCGGTTCCGGGGGGCATATCCACGAACATGTAGTCCACATCGCCCCAGACCACATCGGTCCAGAACTGCTTCACGGTGCCGGAGATCAGGCTGCCGCGCCAGACCACGGGGTCGGCCTCATGCTCCAGCAGGTTGTTCAGGCTGATGAGCCGGATGCCCTGGGCGTTCTCCAGGGGCAGGATGCCGTTCTCACAGGCGTCGGCCCGGCGGGCGGCGCCAAGCATCCGGGGCACGCTGGGGCCGGTGATGTCGGCGTCCAGCACGGCCACCTCATGGCCCCGGTGGCGCATGGCGGAGGCCATCAGGCCGGTGACCAGGCTCTTGCCCACGCCGCCCTTGCCGCTGACCACGGCGATGACGTGCTTCACATGGCTCCACTCGTTCTGCGGCGCCAGCAGGCTCTCGGCGCACTTCTGGCCGCAGGTCTCACAGTTGTGACTGCATTCGGACATGAAAAATCACCTCGAAAAGACTTGAAGAGAATGATGGGATCTTTCATATTTTAGCATGAATGAAGCGCGTTTTCAAGGGGGACGTGCATCTTGGCTGAGGGCAGAGCGGCAAAACAGCTCAGCCGGCCCCTGCCGATGGCGGTGAAGCCCCGTCGGTCGCTCAACAATGCATAAAGGGGCTTGAACATGAATCGCAAGACAGCTGTTTTTCTTTGCCCAATCTCCCATTTCATTGATTTTTCACCACAAATGTACTATAATATAAACTGGTGCGGTGTTCCCGCGCCGGAGGCTGAAAGAAAATGATGAAGATCGTGATGATCGGCCAGGACATCGCTTCGCTGCTGCCGTCCATGCTGACGGACCTGCTCTATACCGCGAAGGTGCCCGCCGAGCTGTGTGTATAGGAAAAGAACCCCGCCATGCAGGACCTGCTCTGCCGCTATAGCCAGACCGTGCTGCGCCAGGCGGGCCTGGGCGGCAGCTTCACCTGCAGCGGTGAGCGCCGCGAGCTGCTGGCCGGCTGCGACTGCCTGATCTACGCAGGCGACTGCATGCTGTCCAGCCGCTTCCACCAGGACCGCGTCGCCCTCTCCGCGCCGGAGCGTGAGCAGAAGGAGGGCGAGGAGGAGCGGGAGGAGGATCCCGGCCTGACGGACCAGGCCCGTGTCAACGGCGGCATCGGCGGTCTGCTGCACACCCTGCGCCAGGGCAACCTGGTGGCGGACCTGTGCGAGCTGATGCAAAAGGTCTGCCCGAAGGCGGTGGTCATCACCCTGGGTCAGCCCGTGGCCCGCACGGTGGCCATGTTCCGGAAGGCAGGCTTCCGCTGCTACGGCATGGCCCGCTCCCCCATGAAGGGCCCGGGCGGCCTGGAGGGCATCTGCAAAAAGCTGCGTGCGAAGCCGGAGCAGGTGGAGGCCACCGTGGCCGGCCTGCCGGACTTCGCCTGGCTGCTGTCCATGCGGGACACCGCGGCGGAGGACGACCTGCTGCCGGTGGCGGAGGACGCCGCCGAGTCTGACGACCTGGGCCGCCTGGCGCACCGCTGGCTCCGCTGGTACGGCGCCATCCCCGTGGGCGATGTGACCCGCCACGCGGAGTACCTGCCCGCCCAGGAGGACTACACTCCCGACCCCGACCCGAAGCTGGGGGAGAGCGTGGAGGAGCGCAAGGAGCGCATCCTGTGGATGAACGCTGTGTCCGAGCATGGCCTGAAGCCCCACATCCCCAACGCCCAGCCCGGCGAGGGCATCATGGCCCAGCTGCTGCTGCTGTCCAAGGCGCCTGCCGAGCGGCCTATGCTGTTGGCCTGCGCCCTGCTGCTGAAGGGAGACGTGCGCCTGTAGGCCGTGGCCCGGGTGAACGCCGCCCCCGCCATCGCCAGCCTGCCCCGGAACGCCGTCATCGAGGCGCCCCTGACGCTCAAAAAGGGCGCAGAGCAGCCGGAGCGGCTGACGCTGCCCCAGGACCTGTGCGAGATCTGCGGTGAAGTGGACGAGGCCTCCCGTCTGGCGGCGGACGCTGCCTTCGGCGACCGGAGCGCCCTGCGGGAGTGCATCGAAATGGACCCCGCCCTTGCCGGCCTGGACAGGCTGTATCTGCAGCAGCTGACGGACGCGCTCATCCGGCTGAATATCGATGTGCTGCCTCGCTATGACGATGAGGAAGAGGACGAATAATGTTTATCGCGAATGACTGGCTTGATTATGAGGTGCTGGATACCGGCGACGGCGAGAAGCTGGAGCGCTGGGGCGATGTGATCCTGCGCCGCCCGGATCCCCAGACCATCTGGCCCAAATCCGACCCGGAGCTGTGGCGGAAGGCCCACGCCTGGTATCACCGCTCCGAGAAGGGCGGCGGCGAGTGGGAGTTCTTCACCCGCCTGCCGGAGCGCTGGACCGTGCGCTGGGACAGCCTGACCTTCTATGTGCGGCCCACGGGCTTCAAGCACACGGGCCTCTTTCCGGAGCAGGCGGCCAACTGGCGCTGGATGGGGGACACCATCCGGGCCTCCGGCAGGAGCGATGTGCGGGTGCTGAACCTCTTCGGCTACACCGGCGGCGCCTCCCTGGCCTGTATGGCGGCAGGCGCCCATGTGACCCATGTGGACGCGGCCAAGGGCATGGTGCAGTGGGCCAGGGAGAACCGGGAGCTCTCCCGCCTGCCGGAGGACAGGGGTCGCTGGATCGTGGAGGACGCCATGCGCTTCCTTCAGCGGGAGCTGCGCAGGGGCAGCCGCTACGACGGCATCCTGATGGATCCCCCCAGCTACGGCCGGGGTCCCACCGGCGAGGTGTGGAAGCTGGAGAACGAGCTGTACCGGCTCATCGACACCGCCGCCCAGCTGCTCTCCGACAACGCCCTGTTCTTCCTGGTGAACAGCTACACCACCGGCTTCCAGGCCAGCGTGGTGGGCAATATGCTGGAGCGCTGCGTGGTCAGCCGGCACGGCGGCACCGTGGACAGCGAGGAGCTGTGCCTGCCCGTGACAGCGGGCGGCGTGCTGCCGGCGGGCGCCTCCGGGAGGTGGAGCCATGCCTGATATTCTCTATGAGGACAACCATGTGCTGGTGGCCGTGAAGCCCCCGAACATGCTTTCCCAGGCGGACAAGAGCGGCGATACCGACATCCTCACCTGGCTGAAGGAGGATCTGAAGGTCCGCTATAACAAGCCCGGCGCGGTGTACCTGGGCCTGGTGCACAGGCTGGACAGACCCGTGGGCGGGCTGATGGTGTTTGCCCGCACCAGCAAGGCCGCCGCCAGGCTCTCCGCCCAGATGCGGTAGCACCGTATGGGCCGGCAGTACCTGTGCGTGGTGCAGGACAACGTGCTGCAGGACAGCTTCACCCTCAATGACTACCTGGTGAAGGACGAGCGGCTGAACCGCGTCCGTGTCTGCGACGCGGATGAGCGCGGCGCCCAGCTGGCGGTGCTGCGGGGCCGTGTGCTGGCCCGCAGGAGCGGCTATGCCCTCTGCGCCATCCGGCTGGACACCGGCCGCAACCATCAGATCCGGGTGCAGATGGCCAACATGGGCTCGCCGCTGTGGGGCGACAACCGCTATGGCGACGGCATTCCCGGCCAGCAGATCGCCCTGTGGGGCTACAAGCTGATCTTCGAGCATCCCACCACCCACCAGGAGCTGACCTTCATGCACCTGCCCTACGGCAGCGTGTGGACCGTGTTCCAGCCGGAGCTGGAGCAGCTGTGGCTGGAGTACACCCATCCCGCCCCGAAGGAGGGCAGCCCCGCCTCATAGCTGCCGCCCTCCGAGGGGCCGGTGCTGTAAAATGACTGTATGATCTGAATCCGAACGGAGGTGAGCCCATGCTGCGCTACAGAGAGCGCGGAAAAGCCCTTTCCCCCAGGTAGCACTGGCTGAACCGCATGCTGCGCAACAGGGGCATCGACCCCACGGACGAGGCTGCAAGGGAGGCCTTCCTGCATCCCTCCTGGGACACGCTGGAGCGGAGCGACCCCATGGCCTTTCCGGACATGGCGAAGGCCGTGGGGCTCATCGGCGAGGCCCTGGCGGCGAAGCGGCTCATCTGCGTCTACGGCGACTACGATGTGGACGGCGTCTGCGCCACCTCCCTCCTGCTGCTGCAGCTGCGGCGCATGGAGGCTGATGTGATGTTCCGCATCCCGAAGCGGGAGGAGGGCTACGGCATGAACTGCGCCGCCATGCAGGAGCTGGCGGCCCGGGGCGTGGGCCTGCTGATCACCGTGGACTGCGGCATCACCAATGTGGAGGAGGTGCGGCTGGCCCGCCGGCTGGGCATGACCGTCATCATCACCGACCATCACGAGCTGGGGGAGACGCTGCCTCCGGCGGACGCCATCCTGAACCCCAAGCTGGGCTATCCCTTCCCGCACCTGTGCGGCGCCGGCGTGGCCCTGAAGCTGAGCCAGGCCCTGGGCGGCATGGAGGCCGTCCGGGAGCTGATCGACCTGGCCGCCATCGCCACGGTGGCGGACATGGTGATGCTGACGGAGGAGAACCGGGCCATCGTTCGGCTGGGCCTGAAGCAGGCGGACCACACCGTCCGGCCGGGCCTGCGGATGCTGAAGCTGCTGGCCCAGGTGAAGGAGCGCATGACCTCGGAGGACGTCAGCTTCCGCATCGGGCCCCGGATCAACGCCGGGGGGCGGCTGGAGGACGCAGCCCAGTGCGTGCGCATGCTGACGGAGGACGGCCCGGAGGCGGAGGAGATCGCTCGCCATCTGAATGACCTGAACGGCAAGCGCCAGCAGGAGCAGGCGGATATGCTGCTGCAGGCCCAGAGCGCGGCCGCGGAATGGGACTTCCACCGGCACCGGGTGCTCATCGTCAGCCGCGAGGGCTGGAACAAGGGCATCATCGGCCTGACCGCCGGGCGGCTGTGCGAGCAGTACCACTTCCCGGTCATCGTGCTGTCCAATGACCCGGAGACCGGCGAGAGCGTGGGCAGCTGCCGCTCCATCGAGGGCGTGCATCTGCATGCCGTGCTGACCGAGTGCGCCAAGCGCTACCGGGAATACAACGGCGCCGAGCTGTTCGTGCGCTTCGGCGGCCACGCCATGGCGGCTGGGCTCACCATCCGCACGGAGCTGACAGACATCCTGCTTGAGCTGATGGACAGGGTCATCGGGGAGGAGCGCTTCTGCCCGGAGTTGTCCTGCTATATCCCGGAGGAGGAGTACGACTGCTCCGTGCCGCTTCAGGAGGTCACCCTGGACATGGCGGACGAGCTGGAGCTGCTGGAGCCCACGGGCTACGGCAATCCCGCGCCGGTGTTCCGCGCGGAGGCGCGGGTGGAGAGCATGCGCCGCTGCGGCAGGGATGGCGGTACCCTTCAGCTGTCCCTTATGGACGGCGGCACCGCCCGCAGGGGCGTGGCCTTCCACATGGGTCAGCTGGCGGATGAGCCCTGGCAGGATGTGGATGTGCTGTTCGTGCCGGCGAGGAACGAGTTCCGGGGCACGGTGTCCGTGCAGCTGCAGTACAGGAGCGTCCGGGCGGCGGAGCATTCCGTATCGCTGCCCCCGGACAAAGCGCTTTTCGAGAGCCTGCTGCAGGAGATCGTGACCCTTTCGCAGAATAATAACAGGATACCGGAGGAGCCGCTGCCCTCCGTCACCGTGGCTGGCCTGAAGAAAATGGCCCGGGACGCTGCCGGGCGGGGCCTGCTGCTGCTGGGCCGGGAGCGGAACCGGCTGCTGGAGGCCGCGGCCCTGGGCTGTGACCTGTGCTGCGGCGCCGTGCGGGACAGGCGGGGCTTCTCCACGCTGCTGTGTCAGCCGGAGCCGGAGCGCCTGGAGGACTGGTGGGACACCGTGGTGCTGCTGGACGGGCAGTTGCTGCCCGGCGAGGCGGAGCGCATCCGGCAGCGCTGCCCCGGTGCGCGGCTGCTGGCCCTGACGCCGAATCCGGCGCTGCGGCAGGCCCTGGCGGACATGGCCGCCCTGGACCGGGCGGCCGTGGGCAGGCTGTATACAGCCGTGCGGAAGCATGTGCCGCCTACGCCCCAGGCCCTGACGGAGGCCACGGGGCTGACGCTGCCACAGGTGCTGGCGGCGGCGGCAGCCCTGAGCTGGGCGGAGCTGGTGCGTTATCAGCCCCAGCCTGCCGCCCATCAGCTGCCTGAGCTGAACCTGACCGCCCTGCCGCCGCCCACGCAGAAGCTGGGGGAGGCCCAGAGCCCCGTGAACAGCCCCGTGCTGAGATACCTGAGAGCATTGCCCGGAGAGATCGCCCCCTGAGGAGCCGGGAGAAAGGATGCTTATGACGACTGCTTATACCATTCTTCCGCTGGACCAGATGCTGGAGCGGGTGAAGAAATATGCGCCCGGCGACGGCTGGCAGCTGGTGGAGAAGGCCTATTACTTTGCCGAAAAGGCACACGCGGGGCAGGTCCGCAAGAGCGGCGAGCCCTATTTTATCCATCCCTGCTTCGTGGCCAGCATCCTCACCGAGCTGATGATCGATCCGCCCACCATTGCGGCAGGCCTGCTGCATGATACGGTGGAGGACTGCGAGTCCGTGACCCTGGACGGCCTGCGCCAGGAGTTCGGCGACGAGGTGGCCGGCCTGGTGGACGGCGTCACCAAGCTGAACAAGCTGGACTTTGCCGACCGCGAGGAGGCCCAGGCCGAGAGCCTGCGCAAGATGATCCTGGCTATGAGCAAGGATATCCGCGTGGTGCTGATCAAGCTGGCGGACCGGCTGCACAACATGCGCACCCTGAAGTTCCAGAGTGAGAACCGCAAGGTGGCCATTGCCCGGTAGACCCTCGACATCTACGCGCCCCTGGCTCACCGCCTGGGCGTATACGCCATCAAGCAGGAGCTGGAGGACCTCTCCCTGATGTACATCGATCCGGCAGGCTACCAGGAGCTGGTGCATCTGGTGGGCCAGAAGCGGGCCGAGCGGCAGGAGAGCGTCCGCATGGTCATTGAGGAGCTGAGCGAGAAGCTGGAGGAGGCCCACATCCATTTCGACATCGACGGGCGTCCCAAGCACTTCTATTCCATTTATCGCAAGATGGTGCTGCAGCACAAGACCTTCGACCAGATCTATGACCTGATCGCCATCCGCGTGCTGGTGGACACGGTGCAGGACTGCTATGCCGTGCTGGGCATCGTCCACACCCTGTGGAACCAGATGCCGGGCCGCTTCAAGGACTACATCTCCGTGCCCAAGGCCAACATGTACCAGTCCCTGCACACCACCGTGGTGGGCGGGCGGCGGATGCCCTTCCCCTTCGAGGTGCAGATCCGTACCTGGGAGATGCACCGCATCGCCGAGTTCGGCATCGCGGCCCATTGGCGCTATAAGGAAAAGACCACTCAGGGCAGCGGCGACGATCTGGACAGCAAGCTCTACTGGGTGCGCCAGATCCTGGACTGGCAGAGCGAGACCCGCGACGGCAAGGAGTTCGTGCAGACCCTGAAGACGGACCTTTTCGCCGAGGAGGTGTTCGTGTTCACCCCCAAGGGCGATGTGGTCTCCATGGCCAAGGGTGCCACGCCCCTGGACTTTGCCTATCATATCCACAGCGCCGTGGGCAACAAATGCACCGGCGCCCGCATCAACGGCCGCATCGTGCCCCTGGAGACGGAGCTGCAGACCGGCGACCGTGTGGAGATCATCACCAGCAACGCCAGCAAGGGCCCCAGCACCGACTGGCTGCGCATTTGCCACACGCCCCAGGCCAAGGCCAAGATCCGCCAGTTCCTGAAGAAGGAGCTGCGGGACGAGAACATCGAGCTGGGCCGTACCATGCTGGAGCGGGAGTGCCGCCGCCGCAATGTGTCCCCCAGCGACATCATCAAGCCGGAGAACTATCAGCCCATCCTGGAGAAATACGGCTTCCAGAGCCTGGACGACATCTACAGCGCCGTGGGCTACGGCGGCATGGCCAGCGTCTACGCCGTGGGCCGCATGATCGACGAGCAGAAGGCCCACGCGCCGGCGGTGATGCCGCCCATCGAGGCCCAGCCCCAGCGTCCCCAGAGCATGCGCAGCAACAACGGCATCATCATGGAGGGCAACGCGGGTATGGACATCCCCGTGCGCTTTGCCAAGTGCTGCAGCCCCGTGCCGGGCGACGATATTGTGGGCTTCATCACCCGGGGCCGGGGCGTCACCATCCACAAGGCGGAATGCCCCAATGTACAGGGCAGCGAGGCCGAGCGGCGGGTGGATGTGTCCTGGGCCGGCGGCGCCACCCAGAGCTTCTGCGCCGCCATCAAGATCGTGGGCACCGATCATGTGGGTATGCTGGCGGAGATCACCTCCTTCATTGCCACGTTGAATGTGCCCATCCGCAATGTGGCCTGCAACACCGACAAGAACCGCATCGCCACCCTGCGCCTGGTGCTGGAGGTGCGCAGCCGCGAGCAGATGGACAGCGTGATCCGCCAGCTCCGCAAGCGCAGCGACATCATCGAGGTCGACCGCGTCAACGGCTGAGACCTGCGGTCGGCAGTGACCTGTCAGCACGGCTTTCTCTTCCAAGACGCCCAAAACAGCACCCTTGGGGCCCAAGACCTGCGGTCGGCAGTGACCTGTCAGCACGGCTTTCTCTTCCAAGGCGCCCAAAACAGCACCCTTGGGGGCCCAATCCCCAAGGGTGCTGTTTTGGGCTGCGCCACGGTATTGTCTGGCGGGGCTTCCGTGCCTGAGGACGCGGAAGCTTTGTTTTTGCGTCATGGAAGGAACCCCCGTGCTTACAAGCAATTGCCGACCGCAGGTTTGCCGACCGCAGGTCCGGGGATGTGGGGGCGCAGTATCACCGTGGCGCAGCAAAAGCAAAACCTTCGGGGATTGGGCCCCCGAAGGTTTTGCTTTTGCGTCTTGGAAGAAAACCCCGTGCTTACAAGCAATTGCCGACCGCAGGTC
>R14__coassemble_1044_pt1 | contig 15303 bp, 11 predicted proteins | sample R14__metabat2_high_PE_034 | metagenome-assembled genome bin R14
CTCCGATAGATCACCGCGCCGGTGACATCCGCCAGGAACCAGCCGATGGGGATGGCCCACCAGATGGCGGTGACGCCGAAGAGGGGGCTGCAGGTGTAGGCCAGGAGGACGCGGGTGCCCAGGGAGATGACCGTGAGCAGCAGCGAGACCTTGGGCCTGGCTACGGCGCGATAGTAGCCGTAGAGCAGGAAGAGGATGCCGATGCCCAGGTAGAAGGCGCCCTCGATACGCAGGTATTGCGTGCCGATGGCGATCAGCTCCGTCTGGGAGGCGCCGGTGAAGAGGCCCATCAGATGCGGGGCCAGGGCGTACACGATGCCGCTGATGATCAGGCAGAACACCAGCACGCTGAGGAGCGCGGCGCGGATGCCCCGGCGGATGCGCTCCGGCTGGGCGGCGCCGTGGTTCTGGGCCACGAAGGTGGAAAAGGCGTTGCCGAAGTCCTGCACGGGCATGTAGGCCAGGGTGTCCAGCTTCACCGCCACCGCGAACGCTGCCATGACCGTGGCCCCGAAACTGTTCACCAGGCCCTGGATCATCAGGATGCCGAAGTTCATCACGCTCTGCTGCAGGCAGGTGTAGCCGGACAGGGCGCCGATCTCCCGCAGGAGGGACAGCCGCAGCCGCAGGTTCCCCCGCCGGGGGCACAGCTCACGGTGCTTCAGCAGGATGTACAGCGTCAGCCCCAGACCGGAAACGTATTGGGAAAGGATGGTGGCCTGAGCCGCGCCTGCGATACCCAACCCCAGCACCGCCACCATCAGCAGGTCCAGCAGGATATTCAGCACGGTGGAGACCGCCAGGAACGCCAGGGGCACCGCTGCGTTTCCCACGCCGCACAGCAGGTTGGCCCCGTAATTGTACAGGAAGGCCGCGGGGATGCCGGCGAAGATCCACCGCAGATAGCAGCCGCAGTCGGAGCGCAGGGCGTCCGGCACCTGCAGCAGCGTCAGGATCGGCTCCACGCACAGGGACACCAGCAGGGTGAGCACCAGCGTGACCCCGCCGATGCCCAGGAAGGACACCGCGACGCCGTTCCGCAGCCGCTCCGGGTCCCGCTGTCCCCAGGCCATGGAGAAGAACGCGCTGCTGCCCAGGCACAGGCCGAAGATCACCGAGGTGAGGAAGGTCATCAGCGTATAGGAGGAGCCCACCGCGGCCAGGGCGTTCTCCCCGATCCAGCGGCCCACCACCCAGGTGTCCACCAGGTTGTAGCATTGCTGCAGCAGATTGCCCAGCATCAGCGGCAGGGCAAAAAGCCACAGGTTCCGGGTGATCGGCCCCCGGGTGAGATCGATGGCAGCGGATTTGCTCATGGGTACACCTCCGTCTGTTCAGTTCTCCCCGGAGCGGGCTTTTCCCTGTTTGCAAAGGGAAAAACTCCCTCCCCCCTTGCAAAAAAACAGGAAGCGGTTATACTTTAACCGGGAAGAAACGCAGGGCTTCCTTCGTTAATATGTTTGTAGAAGCTTAACCCATAAGGGAGGTTCCCGGAATGAAGAAATTACTGGTGCTGTGCCTGACCCTGAGCCTGCTGCTGTGCTGTGTGGCACTGCCGGCCTCGGCGGCGGTGAAGACGTCCAAGGACTTTGTGTTCAGCGAGACCGCGCTGACCCTGTTTGAGGGCGAATCCGCCGGGACCACGCTGCTGCAGCAGGGCGATCTGGCAGGCATGAGCGTATCCTACTACAAGTCCTCCAATCAGAATATCGCCTCCGTCAGCGAGGACGGCACCATCACCGGCAACAGTGCCGGCAAGGCGACCGTCAGCGCCTATCTGGAGAATGGCAACACGACCTACCGGGCCAATGTCACGGTGACGGTGCAGCGGGCGGTGACCTCTGTGACCGTGAACACCAGCCGTTGGTCGGTGTATGATGCCGTGGAGGCCTCTGAGCTGGAGTTTGCTCCCGCGGACAATGATCTGCCCGTGGTGGTCATGCTGCCGAACAAGTCCCTGAGCGTATCCGCCGAGGTGCTGCCCAAGAATGCCAGTAACCGCAAGATCAGCATTACCAGCAGCGACACGAGTGTGGTGACCACCTCCGCCTCCGCCTTCAAGGCCAAGGCCAGCGGCGAGTGTGTGGTGACGGTCGCCAGCCAGTCCAACCCGGAGATCTGCGAGCAGTTCTATGTGGTGGTGGTCACCCCCGTGAAGAAGATCGAGATCGAGGGCAGCACCAACACCCTGTATCAGGGCGGGGATACCCTGGAGCTGACCGCTTACTATTACCCGGAGGACGCCACGGTGCAGGATGTGACCTGGACCTCCTCCAACACCCGTGTGGCGGAGGTCAGCGAGGACGGCGTGGTGACGCCCCTGGCCAAGGGCACGGTGAACATCACGGCCCGGGCCACCGACGGCTCCAACGTGTCCGCTACCTACAAGGTGACGGTGGACGTGCGTCCCGGCTCCGTTTCCCTGAATCAGGATGATTTCACCCTGGCGGTGAAGAACTCGAAGTACGTGCGTGCCACCGTGCTGCCCAGCAACGTGACGAACAAGACGGTGACCTGGTCCTCCTCGGATGAGTCCGTGGCCACTGTGAGCAAGAACGGCACCGTGACCGGCGTGGCTCCCGGCGTGGCGACCATCACCGCCACCAGCAATTCCGACAGCTCCGTGTCCGCCGGCCTGACGGTGACCGTGGTGCAGCCCGTGACCAAGGTGGCCTTCAGCGCCAAGAGCGCCTCCGTGTATGTCAACAGCACGGTGGCCCTGTATCCCGAGATCACCCCCAGCAACGCCACCATCCAGGACGTGACCTACAAGACCTCCAACGCCAACATTGCTACCGTGGATGCCAATGGCGTGGTGACCGGACTCAAGGCCGGCACCGTGACCATTACCGCCACGGCCACCGATGGCAGCCGCAAGGCCGGTACCATCCGGGTGCAGGTCATCCAGCCGGTGGAGGGCGTGCGCATGAAGAGCCAGTCCTACCGCGTGGGCGTGGATGAGTCCCTGCGCCTGACCGCCGTTATCAGCCCCAGCGATGCCACCAACAAGCATATGAGCTGGTATGTGGATGACAGCACCCTCTGCACCATCAAGGGTACCACCAACACCCCCACCGTGACCGGCAAGGCCTGGGGCGTGACCACCGTGTACGGCGTGACCGAGGACGGCGGCTACCAGTGCAGCGCCGAGGTCAACGTGGGCAACTACAACCGTGCCCTGAAGGTGACCGACCTGTACCTGCAGAACAACGCCATCAAGGTCGCGGTGACCAATGAGAGCAACCTGGTGATCACCCGGTTCAACTTTACGGTGGATGTGTACGACATGAACGGTGAGGAGCTGATCTGCTGCACCAACGGCACCAACAGCTTCACCGGCTACTATCCCTACACGCTGTACCAGTATTACACCACCACGCACGGCCGGTTCACCTTCCACAACTTCATCCAGCCCGAGGAACGCATCGGCCGCCTGGAGATGCGCATCACCGGTTATGTGTATGATGACGGCGAGGTGTACACCATTCCCGTGGACCGCCAGGAGATCGTGGAATACCGCGACCCCGACTATCACGATCCCATCGATCCCGGCGACCCCATTCTGGATCCGGTGTTCACGGAAGAAGGTACCGACACCGAGGAATGAAGCCCTCTCACCGCTTCGCGGAGCTCCCCCAAAGGGGGAGCCTTTTTTGGTAACTGAGCTGAGAAACCAAAGGGCTCCCCTGAAAGGGGAGGTGCCGAGCGAACGCGAGGCAGAGAGGTTCCTGCGGCCGCAGCCGCCCTTCCCCTTTAGGGGAAGGTGTCCGCGTAGCGGACGGATGAGGTCGTTCTCAATCATGCCGCATGGAGATTTCGCTCGCTGCGGCGAGCGACCAGGGCTTTCCGATCGCCCTGGACCTTCGGGACCGTCTTCTTTTGCAAGGTGTCGGTGCCGGGAGACACTCCTTCAGTTGCTTCGCGCCAGCTCCCTCGGAGAGGGAGCCTTTTTTTATACTGAGCTGAGAAACCAAAGGCTCCCTCTCCGAGGGAGCTGTCAGCGCAGCTGACTGAGGGAGTTTCCCGGAAAGCCTTTTTCTCATTGACACCCGCCTGATCTTTATGATAGAATCATGAAAGAGATCCTACCGTGGCAATGGCAAACAGGAGTGATGAAACGATGACCGCCGCAATGGCAGAGGAAATGCTGCGTTCCCTGGAGGGGGCGTTTGAGGTCGTTCGGCTGATCGATCCCGCGGAGAATGAGGCGTATACCCTGACGGACGGGCGATTGGTGCGGCTGACCGACAGCTGCTTCGGCTTCTGGAGCCGTACGGAGCGCTGCGACAACTGCGTGTGCTTCAAGGCTATGGAGACCGGGCAGAAGCAGATGAAGTTTGAGCTGATGGGCAGCGATACCTATCAGATCACCGCCAACGTGATCGAGATCGACGGGCGGAAGCTCTGCGTGGAAATGATCAACCGCCTGGCGGATGAGGTCGTTTTCAGCACCTTCGGGCAGGAAAAGTTCATGCGGAACCTGGCGGCCTATCACCGGATGCTGTACACGGACGCCCTCACCGGAGCGTATAACCGCCGCTACTATGAGGAGCACCAGGAGGCCCTGGCCCGGGCCAATGCCATCGTGATGCTGGACGTGGACAACTTCAAGAGCATCAATGATACCTGCGGCCATCCCACGGGGGATGAGGCGCTGCGGGGCATCGTGCTGGCCGCCCGGGCCAACACCCGGAACATGGACGACATCATCCGCTACGGCGGGGATGAGTTCCTCATCGCCTTCCAGAACATTCCGGAGAGCGCGCTGAAGAACCGCCTGGAGCAGATCCGGAACGCGGTGCATCACCTGAAGCTGACCAATCACCCCGAGGTGCGGCTGACCGTCAGCATGGGCGCCATGTACCGCCAGCCGGGGTATTCCTCCCTTCCGCTGGAAAGTCTGGTGAAGGCGGCGGACGAGGCCATGTATGAGGCCAAGCAGACCCGGGACTGCGCGGTGGTGCGCAAGGCGGAAGACTGACCGGTATTTTTCCCTCCTCCGTGGTTGACACGGGGGAGTTTTTTTGCGGGCCGTATGGTATAGACTGCACTGTAACGTTTTTTGTAACCTTTTTTTCCGAAGCTCTTCCCAAGCGGCTGAAAAAGGTGTATAATACATGATGCATTGGAAAAATAGTTCGGGGAGGTAACTTCAATGGCGGAGCAGAAGGAGATCACGATCCGGTTGATGGGTCGCTTTTCGGTGATCGCGAACGGCCAGGCGGTGGAGCGTGAGCTGGTGAAATCCCGCAAGGGTCTGGCATTGCTGGAGCTGCTGATCCTGGCCCACGGGGAAGTGATCCCCAACGTCCGTCTGCAGGAGACCCTGTGGGACAGCGAGAAGAACATCAACCCGGAAAACGCGCTGAAGACGCTGATCAGCCGCTTCCGCGTGGTGCTGGCTTCCATCAGCGAGGGCCTGGACCAGTGCATCACCACCGAGCGCAACGGCTACCGCTTCAACACGGAGCTGGGCGTGCATGTGGATCTGTATGAGATCGATCAGCTGAAGGAAAAGCTGATGGCCAAGGAGACACTGGAGGAGGAGGATCTGCCCGACTGCGAGCGGCTGCTGAGCCTCTACAGCGGCGACCTTCTGCCGGAGGCTGCCGGGGAGCTGTGGGTGCAGACGCCCCAGGTGAAGCTGCACAACGAATGCTTCGGCGTGCTGTACCGCTATGTGGACAAGCTGAACGAGATGAAGAATTATGAGGACTCCGTGTACGTGTGCCGCCGGCTGCTGGAGATCGACAATTTCGACGAACGCCTGCAGCTGGCTCTGATGGACACCATGCTGAAGCGCGGCAACGTGAACGAGGCCCTGACCCAGCATAAGCATGCCACCGAGTTGTATTACAAGTACCTGGGCATGGAGCCGCCGGAAAGCATCAAGGAGTTCTACCGAAACATCGTGACCGCGGACCGCTCCATGGAGGAATCCCTGCGCATGATCTGCGAGGAGCTGCACCAGTCGGCCGACGGCGTGGGCGCCTTTGTGTGCGAGTACAGCATCTTCAAGGAGATCTACGCGCTGGAGGTCCGGGCCAACGGCCGTACGGACTTCGAGGTCTACATCATGCTGGTGATGCTCCAGCAGCCCGACGGCTCCGCCATTGAGCCCATGAAGCTGAGCACCATGATGGACCGTCTGCAGGAGATCCTGCGCACCTCCCTGCGCCGGGGCGACGTGGTCAGCCGCTTCAGCCCCTCCAAGATCGCCCTGCTGCTGCCCATGGACCACAAGAACAGCGGCAGCATCGTGATGGAGCGCGTGAAGCGCACCTTCTACCGGGAATTCACCACCTCCGACTGCGTGGTGAACTACAAGATCAGCAACGCCGAAGGGCTTGAAGACTGAAACCAACCCACAACAAAACCCACCGCATGGCGCGGTGGGTTTTGTTGTGGGAAACTTCCTTTTTTGCTGTGGTCAGGGAGCGACCTCATCTGCCTCGCATTCGCTCGGCACCTTCCCCTAAAGGGGAAGGCTTTTGGTTTCTTAGCTTAGTAACTAAGCCTTCCCCTTTAGGGGAAGGTGCCCGAAGGGCAGATGAGGTCGGTTCAAGTCGAGCTGCAAGAGAGAAACGCCCCTGCAGCAAGGGAAAATCAGTTTGCCTTGACGACGGTCAGCAGCATCTTGAAGCGGGTGACGGCCTTGACGGCGTGGGGGATGCCGGCGGGCATGATGATGGCCTGATCGGCGGTGACATGATTGACCTTGCCGTCCACGGTGATCTCCGCCTCGCCCTCCAGGATGAAGGCCATGGCATCGCCGGGCGCGGCGTGGGTGCTGACGCCCTCTCCGGCGTCAAAGGCAAACAGGGTCATGCCCACACCGGGCTGCTGGGCCAGGGTCAGGCTGACCACCTGGCCGGGCTCGTAGCTGACCTTGTCCAATACGGTGAAGGGAACGGCGTGTTCCAGATTTCTGATGAGCTCCATAGGTATCTCTCTCCTTCAGGATAATGTGATCTGCAGCAGCTTGAAGGCCGCGGTGCCGCCGATGGCGTGCAGGGTGTTGGCCGGCACGGACAGGCAGTCCCCCGCGTACAGCAGGAAGGTGCGGCCATCCATCGTCAGCGGCATCTGCCCCTCCAGCACAAGGTACATGGTATCGCCGAGGTAGCTCTCCTCGCTCACGCTTTCCCCGGCGTCAAAGGCCAGCAGCGTCATCTGGCAATGCTCACTGCGGCTCAGGGCCCTGCTGGCCACGCAGCCCGGCCGGAGGGCGATCAGGTCCTTCAGTGCGCGGGCTTCGTCTGTGGGCAGATTCCGCAAAAGCTCCATGGGTGTGACCTCCTGTTGTCTGTGCTGGGATCATGATAGCACACGCCGCCCCGGTTATGCAAGGCAAACCGAATTTCCCTCTTGACAGCGGGCAGTGAATCAGCTATAATAATTCCGTTGCCAATGCTTAGGGGCATGGTGTAATGGTAACACGTGGGTCTCCAAAACCTTTGTTGAGGGTTCGAATCCTTCTGCCCCTGCCAAATGAACCAACCGGAAACGGCTGGTTCTTTTGTTTTGCCCGGTACAGTGCCTGACCGGGTATCCGTTCGGTATTTGTGAAAATTTGTAAAATTCCTTCATGCTTTTTTCACTTTTGTATTTCCTTTTCGGGGAAACTATGCTATAATGAGTGTAGCATTCTTTTTTACTACCGTAAGGAGGAACCTATGATGAAGAAACTGGTAAGTGCTTTGCTTGCCGTGATGCTCATCGTCTCCATGTGCGCTTCCGCCATGGCCATCAGCATCCGCGGCGTGGGCGTCGGCATGACGCTGTATGTGGTCGGCGGCTCCCTGAATGTTCGTGATACCCCCAGCAAGAAGGGCACCAAGCTGTACAGCCTGCCCGAAGGCACCGCTGTTATCGCCGGCAGCGAATATGACAACGGCTACCTGTTCGTGGAGCCCGTATCCGGCTACTCCAACGGCGGCTATGTGGATATCCGCTACCTGGACGTGAACAAGCCCAAGCCCGCCGAAAAGGTGAGCAGCCTGAGCTTCAAGTCCTACAAGCTGGTGACCGATGTGATGATCGTGACCGCCAAGCCCAAGCGCAAGGGCGGCAACTGCAACCTGCGCTGGGCCCCCAGCCAGAATGCCCAGCTGCTGGAAAAGGTGTATGAGGGTGATGAGCTGACCGTGATCGCCGAGGGCCAGAACTGGTACCAGGTGCAGAACGATGAGGGCTACGTGGGCTTCATCGCCAAGAACTATACCTCCATCGTCTATCAGGGCGACGGCAGCGACTACACCTCTGCCAAGTAATACTTCCGTTCATTCAGAGTGTATGCAGAGGGTTTCGCGCCTGTGGGCGCGACCAAAGGGCTTTCCGATCGCCCTTTGGAAACCTTCGGTTGCATGTATAAGTAAAGGAGACGGACAAAAATGAAGAAACTGATCGCGCTGCTGCTGGCCCTGCTGATGCTGGGCTCCGTGGCCTTTGCCGAGACTACCGAGGACGCTGCCAATTATGAAGAGCAGGACGTGCTGGATTACACCATTGCCATGGATGCCATTCCCGAAGGATACACCATGACCCTGGTGGAATATGAGTTCGGCCCCGTAGCCATCTTCACTTCTGATGCATCGGATGTTCAGTATGAGGTGAACGTGGTTTACAGTGAGCTGTTCGACGGCTACACCATGGATCTGGAAGCCCTGACCGAGGACGAAGAGGCCGAGATGCGGGAGATGCTCTCCGCCGGCTACAGCATGCCCTCCTTCACCTTTGACAAGACCTCTCATGGCACCGACGTCATCATCATCGATGAGCAGGATGCCGACAGCGACTATGGTGAGATCTTCAGCATCTATGAAGGCTACATGATCACCATGGTGGTCATGAAGAACGACACCCTGACCGACGAGGACTACGCCCTGGGCCTGCAGATCCTGTCTGACATGTGGTTCGTGGCGAAGTAAAAAGGTATCCGGAAACAATGATCCCGCCCACACGGCAAACGCGTGGGCGGGATTTTTTTGCGGCGGAACTTCTTCACCCTCTCCGAGGGAGCTCCCGCGAAGCGACTGAGGGAGTTATTCCGCGCAGAGCCGCAGCAGGGCGTTGGCGTAGATCTTTGCGGCGGTCATCATCTTGGAAAGATACACATACTCGCCGGCCTGGTGGGCCAGATCCTCATCGTCCGGGAAGGAAGCACCGAAGGCCACGCCGCTCTTCAGCACCTTGGCGTAGGTGCCGCCGCCGGTGGACTGGGGCTCGCCCTTCAGGCCGGATTCTTCCTCGTAGGCGGCCAGCAGGCAGGTGACCAGCTCGCTCCCGGCGGGCACATGGTGGGGCTGCTTGGTGGAGATGTTGTAGGTCTCCATGCCGGGCAGGGCCCGCTGCATGGCGGCAATGATGCCGGGCAGATCGGCGGAGATGGGGCAGCGGCAGTCGAAGGAGGCCTTCACCTCGCCGTCCTCCAGGTGCAGGATGCCCATGTTGCAGGTCAGCGCACCGGAGACCGCGTCCTCGCAGGCGATGCCCAGGGCTTTGCCGTCATACTCCATGGGATAGGCCTCCGCCAGCGTGCGGAAGGCACCCTGCACCCCCAGGGCCTTCAGGGTCAGCAGCATCATGCCGTTGGCGTTGCGGCAGTTTTCGGGATAGGCGCTGTGGCCGGGAATGCCGTGGGCGGTGATCTCCACGCCCTCGTCCGTCAGCCGGGCGGTCACGTTCAGGCCGCTCTCCTTCGCGAAGGCCTCAGCCGCCCGCACCGTGTTTTCGTCACCGGCCACCAGGGCCACGCTCTCGCCGGGGATCACGTTCATGCGCTCGCCGGTGTGCAGCTTCAGCACCTGCAGCCCCTCGGCGGACACGGGCCCCTTGGCCATCATGTGCACCATGCCCTTTTCGGTGTTGATCAGCGGGAAGGAGGCGTCGGGGGAGAAGCCCACCTCGGGCATCTCGGCATGCCTGGTATAATAGGCCATGTCCTCCCAGCCGGATTCCTCATCGCCGCCCAGGATCAGGCGGATGCTCTTCTTCAGCGGGATGCCGGCCTCCCGGATGGCCTTCATGGCAAACAGGGCGCACAAAGACGGGCCCTTGTCATCATTGGTGCCGCGGCCGTACATGCGGTCACCCTCGGTCACCGCGGCAAAGGGCGGCACCTTCCAGCCGTCGCCGGCGGGCACCACGTCCAGGTGGCCCAGCACGGCGATCTTCTCCCTGCTTTCGTCGCCCAGGGTAGCGTCGCATGCATAGCCCTCAAAGGTGCGCACGGCGAAGCCCATGGCCGCCATATCCTTCACGGCCAGCTCCATCATGCGCTGCACCTCAGCGCCAAAGGGAGCGCCGGGCAGGGGCTCCGCCTTCACGGAGGGCACCTGCACCCAGCGGCGCAGCATGTCCGCGTATTCCTCACGATAGCTGTCGATCAGCGCGTTGACTTTTGCATTCATCCTCAACCGTCTCCTTTACTCGTTTCTGGGATCCCGCCGGGCGCTCTTTTTCGCCTCGGGATCAATGAATTCGATATCCATCCGGTCAAAGGTCACCGACTCCAGGAAGGCGTCCGGCATGAACCGGGTCAGCCCGAAGCTGTCCCACTCCCGCTGGTTCTTCTGCAGCCATACCGGCTTGGACAGATCCAGCTTCCGGCAGGCCTCCTCCAGCGCGCTTTGGGGCTCGGCACGGTCTTCGCAGGGCACGGAAACCTGCTGGTCGATTCGGTTATGGCGGATCGTTCGGACCCATAATGCCTGTGCCAATGCTTCTGCCTCCTGTTTCTTTGCTGCTGTCATTATGGCACGATTTGCTGGCGGATGCAAGGGGAAGATGCTCACGGCTTCAGCGTGCCGATGGGAACGACCAGCACCCCGTCCGGACGCCGGTAGGCCGCCTGACCGTTGGCCGTCAGGACCATCAGGAAGGAGGGTGCCTTCATCTTGTCCGTATCGATCTGGGAGGCCAGCTTTTTCAGGGAAGCACAGCCCTCTTCGATCAGGCGGTCTCCCCCAAGCTTTACCTCGATGAGGCCGTAGGCACCGTTCCTGCAATGAATGACCGCGTCGCATTCCAGGCCGCTCTTGTCCCGGTAGTGAAAGACACCGGCATCCAGCGCGTCCGCGTAGACCCGCAGGTCCCGGACAGCCATCGTCTCAAAGAACAGCCCCATGGTCTCCAGGTCCTCCAGCAGGTCTCCGGGGCCGATGCCCAGGGAGGCCGTGGCAATGGACGGATCCACATAATAGCGGGTATCGGAGGAGCGGATGGCGGTCTTGGACCTCAGGTTGGGATTCCACGCCTCCATATCTTCGATCACGAATATTTTCTTCAGCGCCTTGACATAGGCTGCAGCTGTTTTGCTGCAGGGATCCGGTTCCTCGTTTTCATTGAGATCGCCCACAATGGTGCCCATGGAGACCTGTCCGCCCTGGTTCCTTGCGTAGGAGCGCATCAGGCGACGGGTATAACCCGGATCCTTTTTGACGCCGTCCACCCGGGAAATGTCCTCATTGACCACCGCGTCATAATAATCCGGGGCCTGCTGCAGGGCAATATCCTCCGGAACATCCAGTGCCATCGGCCATCCGCCCCGGCAGATCAGGAAGGCGATCTCCTTCAGGGAAAGCGCACCGCTCCCGCGCACCACCGCGTCAGGATCGCCGAAAAGCGCGCTCAGGCTGACCTCTCCGCTGGATTCTCCCGACTCGTACAGGCTCATGGGACGCATCTTCAGCCAGCTGAAGCGACCGGTTCCGGTGTGATGGATCTCCTCCATGCTGGCCGGAACCGCCGATCCGGTCAGGATGTACAGGCCGAACTGACGCCGATGGTCTACGGAAAAGCGGATCGTGTCCCAAAGCTTCGGAGCCAGCTGCCATTCGTCGATCAGTCGGGGAGTATCCCCTTCCAGCAGCGCCTCGGGATCGGTATCGGCCCGCAGCAGATTTTGCCGGATGCTTCTGGGCTCGTCCATGTACAGGATGCTTGCGGCAGCCTGTTCGGCCGTCGTGGTCTTTCCGCACCACTTGGGCCCTTCGATCAGCACAGCTCCCTTGCTCCTCAGCTTCTTCTGCAGAAGCTCGTCCGCGATCCTTTTTCTGTAGCCTTCCATGTTACCGCCTCCGGCTTCATTATAAAGCCGTTTCCTCACTTGGTCAAGATTTGTTTCCTCATTTGGCGGAATTTTGATTCCTCATTTGGCGCGTTTTTGATTCCTCATTTGGCGAATTCCCCGATCCAGCCGATGCCCAGCCGCTCCGCCTCTGCCCGCTCCGCGTCGGTGCGCACGGTCCACAGGAGCAGCGGATACCGGTGCAGGCACTGCAGCAGCCGGAACCAGGGCGTGCCGCAGGTGTGCAGATCCCACACCAGCACATCCGGCCGGGAAAGCAGGCAGGACAGGCGGCCGGCCATCAGGAGCCTGGCCGGAACGGAGGCCTTCTCCGCGTAGCGCAGGCCGAAGCCCAGCTGGCCCCGCGGCACCTCCGGCATCATCCTCCGGCAATGCGCCAGCAGCCGGGGATCGAAGCTCTCCGCCAGGAAGACGCAGCCCTTCTCCCGCAGCAGCGTCAGGGTCTCCGATACCATGGCCCGGCGGTACGGCGTTTGCTTCAGCTCCACGATCAGGGGCACCCGACCGTCCACCGCGTCCAGCACCTCCGCCAGGGTGGGGACGCCCTCGCCGGTGCCGTCCAGCCGCAGGGAGCGCACCTCCGCCAGCGTCATGCCGCTGATCCGCCGCTTCACCCCGCACATACGCTCCGCCGTGGCGTCATGGAACACCACCAGGGCGCCGTCCGCCGTGCGCTGCACATCCAGCTCGATGCCATACCCCTGCTCCGCCGCCAGCCGAAACGCGGGCAGGCTGTTTTCCGGCACGCCGCCGCCGAAAAGCCCCCGGTGGGCAAACGCCCTGTGAAACGCCTACGGAAGTGTCCTCATCCGCTTTTCCTCCTTATAACGTTCGGTTCTTCTTGACAATCGCAACAATTATGTTACAATAGGATTATAACATGTGACGCAAAAAAGACAATCTTTTCTTCATTTTATGGGATCAGGGGAGGAATCGTTGATGAGTACCGCCGCGAAAAGCAGGAAAAAGTATATCATCGCCGTGGTCTGCGTTCTGCTGGCCGCGATCCTGGCCGTGCTGGCTGTGACTGTGGTCGTGCCCGCCGTGCGCTATGGCAACGCGGGCTCGCTGCTGGAAAAGGGCAGCTATGACGAGGCCATCGCCGCCTATGAGCAGCTGGGCACCTATCGGGATGCCCCGGAAAAGGTGCTGCAGGCCAAGCAGCAGAAGGCCGCGGCACTGGTGACCGCCGGCAGCTATGACGAGGCTGTCGCCTTGTATACCGAGCTGGGGGACGACGCCGCCGTGCGCTCTGCCCGGGAGGCCCAGGCCGCTGCCCTGCTGGCGTCCGGCAAGCATGACGAGGCCATCGCCCTGTATACCGAGCTGGGCGAGACTGACCGGGTGACCGCCGCGCAGGAAGCCAAGGCCGCCTGGCTGGTCGAGCTGGGCAGCTATGATGAGGCCGCTGCCCTGTATACCGAGCTGGGCCTGGAGGACAAGGTCCGGGAGCTCCGGACGACCCAGGCCGCGACCCTGGCCGCCGCCGGCAGCTATGACGAAGCTATTCAGCTTTATGAGGAGCTGGGCAATACTGCGGAAGCCAACGCCGTCAAGGAGAGCAAGGCCCTGACTTATGTGACCGCCGGCAATTATGACGCTGCCCTCGCCCTGTATACCGAGACCGGCAACACCGAAAAGCTCAACGAGGTGAAGGAAGCCAAGGCCTCCACCCTGGAGGACGCCGGCAGCTATGATGAAGCCCTGGCCCTGTATACCGAGACCGGCAACACCGCCAAGGTGCGTGAGATCAAGACCGTGCAGGCCTCGCTGCTGGCCACCGAGGGCCGCTACGATGAGGCCATCCGCCTGTATGAGGAAGCCGGAGACGCGGAGCAGGCCGCCGCGGTGAAGAAGAGCAAGGCGGACGCCCTGGTGGCCGAAGGCAATTATGACGCCGCCATCGCCCTGTACGATGAACTGGGCAACACCGAGCTGGGTACCTCCACCCGGGAGCTGAAGGCCGCGACCCTGGCCTCCGCCGGCAGCTATGATGCCGCCATCGCCCTGTACGGCGAGACCGGCAACACCGAGCAGCAGACCGCCCTGAAGCAAAGGAAGGCCGCCGAGCTGTCCGCCGCGGGCAGCTATGATGAGGCCATCGCCCTGTATGAGGAGACCGGCGCCACCGAACAGGCAGCCGCGGTAAAGCAGCTGAAGGCCGACGCCCTGGCCGCCGCCGGCAGCTATGATGAGGCCATCGCCCTGTATACCGGTCTGAACCTGACCGAGCAGGCGAACGCCGTGAAGGAGACCAAGGCGGACGCCCTGCTGGCCGCGGGAGATTATGCCCAGGCCGAGGCCCTCTATGAGGAGCTGGGCGAGACCGAAAAGGCCGCCCGGGCCCGCGCCGCCCGCCTGGCCGGCGAAGGGGACTACGATACCGCCATTGAGCTGTATGAATCCATCGGCGCGGAGGACCGTGCCCTGGCTGTGAAGCAGATCAAGGCCGCGGCCCTGGCTTCCGCGGGCAGCTATGATGAGGCCATCGCGATCTACGAGGAAACGGAGGATACCGTCTCCGCCGCCGCGGTAAAGCAGAGCAAGGCCGCGGCGCTGGCCTCCGCCGGGAATTATGACGAAGCCATCGCCCTGTATGAGGAGACGGAGGATCAGGCCCAGGCGGACGCGGTGAAGCAGAGCAAGGCCGCCGCCCTGGCCTCCGCCGGCAGCTATGATGAAGCCATCACGATCTATGAGGCCCTGGACAACGGGGACCAGGTCATCGCGGTGAGGCGGCAGAAGGCCGATGCCCTCTATGAATCTCTGGATTATGACGGCGCCATCGCCCTGTATACCGAGACCGGGGATACCGACCTGGTCAACAAAGTAAAGCAGGACAAGGCCCAGGTCTATGTGGACGCGGAATGCTTTGACGAGGCTGTGGCCCTGTATGAGGAGCTGGGCCTGGCGGACAAGGTCACCGAGACCCGGCAGAAGCAGGCCGCTTCCCTGGCGGAGGCCGGCTGCTATGAGGAGTCCATCGCCCTGTATACCCAGCTGGGCATGACGGAGCAGGTCACCGCCGTGAAGGAAAAGCAGGCGGATACCCTGGTCATCGGCGGAGATTATGACGAGGCCATCGCCCTGTACACCGAGATCGGCAACACGGTCAAAGCGGATCAGGCCAAGGAAGCCCTGGCCGCCCGGCTGGCCGACGCGGGCGATTATGACGCCGCCCTGGTGCTGTACACCGAGACCGGCAACGCGGA
>R14__coassemble_1064_pt1 | contig 14945 bp, 12 predicted proteins | sample R14__metabat2_high_PE_034 | metagenome-assembled genome bin R14
GCCCGAATGTTTTTTTTGTATTGAAAAGGAGCTGCCTCTTTAATGAGACAGCCCCCTGTTTTTTGTCACCCGTTCAGACCGCAGAGCTCGCGCACCACCCAGCCTGCCAGCAGCAGCCCCGCCACCGGGGCGGCAAAGGCCGCGCTGCCCGGAAGGGCCCGCTTGCCGGGCGGAAGCGGCTCATCCGTCTCCTCCGCCCTGGGCGTCACGGGCGGCTCATCGGAGCAGACCACCGTCAGCCGGTCGATGCCGCGCTTCCGCAGCTCGTGGCGCATGGTGCGGGCCAGCGGATCGCCGGAGGTGCCGAACAGGTCCGTCACCCGAAAGCGGCTGCCGTCCAGCCTGTTGCCGGCGCCCATGCTGGCGATCAGCGGCACACCCGCCTCCCGGCACTTCACCGCCAGGGCCACCTTGGCCGCCACCGTATCCACCGCGTCCACCACATAATCGTAGGTCGTGAAGGGGAAGCTGTCCTGGTTCTCCGGCAAAAAGAAGCAGCGGCGCACCGTGACCCGGGCCTCCGGGTTGATGTCCAGGATGCGCTGCCGCATGACCTCCGCCTTGGGCTGACCCACGGTGGAGTGCAGAGCGATGATCTGTCGGTTGATATTGGTGAGGCTCACGGTGTCATCGTCCACCAGATCGAAGGCGCCCACACCGCTCCGGGCCAGGGCCTCGCAGGCATAGCCGCCCACGCCGCCCACACCGAACACCGCCACATGGGCTTCCTTCAGCCTGTCTACGCCCTCCGCGCCGATGAGCAGCGCCGTCCGTGAAAACTGATCTGTCATCATGTCCTCCGCAAGGAAAAGGGCTGCCCCAGCCGGAGCAGCCCAGGATGTGTTTGCTTACAGCGCGGGCGGATAGGTGCCGTTGTCATGCAGCTTCTTCAGCTCGGCCACCACGAAGGGACGGTCTTCCTTGTAGGTGACGCCGAACCACACGGCATCGGTGGTCAGCACAGCCACCTTCAGGCCGTCTTCCTTCATCATCTGGTCCACCAGGGTGGGCAGCACATACTCGCGCTTCATGGGGTTGTCGGTGGGAGCCTGCAGGAAGGCCACCAGGCGATCCTCCGCAGCCTTGAAGAAGGAGGGACCAAAGCCCCAGAAGTTCATGCTCACGGGCGCTTCGGGATCCAGCAGCACGCCGGAGCCGTCGGCCTGGATGTCCTGAATGGTGCCGTCGGGCATGGGCTTGATGTTGTAGGTCTCCACGACCTTCACCAGGTTGCCCTGAGCGTCCTTCTCGCACACGCCGCGGGTCACGGTGCCGTTCTCGCTGACGGTGTTGCGCAGCTTGTAGGCCACCATGGAAGCGGTCTTGCCGTCGTCCTTCATGGCCTTCAGATGATCGGCCAGGGTCTTGAAGGCGTCGGGGCCATAGTAGTCATCGGCGTTGATGACGGCGAAGGGGCCGTCGATCAGGTCCTTGGCGGCCAGCACGGCATGCACGGTGCCATAGGGCTTCACGCGGCCTTCCGGGGGCACAAAGCCGCCGGGCAGGTTATCGAACTCCTGATAGGCGTAGGCGACCTCCACCTTCTTGGCGATCTTGTTGCCCACCATCTCGGGGAAGCTCTCGGCCATGGACTTCTTGATGACGAAGACCACCTTGTCGAAGCCGGCAGCCACGGCGTCATGGATGGAGTACTCCATCAGGATCTCGCCGTTGGGGCCCAGGGTATCCACCTGCTTGTTTCCGCCGTAGCGGCTGCCCATGCCGGCAGCCATGATCAGAAGGGTCGTTTTCATGGGAATCCACTCCTTTTTCTATATTAATGGGGTTTGGAACAGGTTCAGTCGATCCTGGCCAGAGTCAGCAGGCGCCTCATCTCGGAGCCCTTGACGATGTTGCCGGTCACCTTCAGCTGGCCGCTGAGGAACAGCTTGTCGGAGGACACGGTGCCTTTGGCCATGCCGATCAGGTTATCCAGGCTGGTGGAGATGACCGCGTCGGGCGCCTTGTCGAAGTTGGGCACGATGCTCATCTCGCCGTCGGCAAACTCCACGGTCAGCACGCCGTCGCCGCGGCCGGCAATGTGCACCTGGATGATGCGGTGATAGTCCTTGCTGTACTGGCCATGGCGCTTCTCCGCCACCTCCTCGTAGACCTCCTTCAGCTGCTCGAAGGCCTCCTGGAAGGTGATGGGCTCGCCGCTGCTGGCCGCGTCGGAGATATCCTCGTACATACGCTGATACTGCTCGGCGCTCTTGGTCCAGGAGAAGTCCTTCTTCATGCAACGGTGCTGCAGCTTGGTGAAGACATCCGGCTGGCCCACATACACACGGACAGCCGCCAGCACGGCCAGGTACAGGGCCTTGGCGGAGTAGTCCGCGAAGGAGAAGCCGTCGCCGATGCCGTCAAAGTCGCTGTAGGCGCGGACGGAATCCTTCAGGCCGCCGGTCTCATGCACGATGGGCACGGTGCCGTAGCGCATGGCCATCATCTGGCTCAGGCCGCAGGGCTCGAAGCGGGAGGGCATCAGATAGAAGTCGCAGCCCGCGAACACCTCGGCGGCCAGCTGCTCGTTATAGTCGCTGGAGAAGCCCAGCTGGCCGGGCCACTGCTCCATGGCCCAGTTGAAATAGTCGATGTACTGCTGGTCGCCCTGACCGTAGATGATCAGCTGGGCGCCCATGTCCATGATGCCGGGCAGCACCTGCTTGATCAGCTCGATGCCCTTCTGCTCCACCAGACGGGCCACGGAGCAGAGCACGGGCCAGCCGGGCTCCTCCTTCAGGCCGAACTTGCGCTGGATGCTGGCCTTGCAGGCCGCCTTGCCGCCCATGTCCTCCACGGAGAAGGCCGCGGGGATGCGCTTGTCCAGGGTAGGATCGTACAGGTCCATGTCGATGCCGTTCAGGATGCCGCGGAGCTTGGGCTCCACCTCATCCACCACGCCCTGCAGGCCATGGCCGAAGGCGGGGCTGTGCAGCTCGCGGGCATAGGTGGCGGACACGGTGGACACCGCGTTGGCCATCAGCATGGCGCCCTTCATCAGGTTGATGTCGTGACGGCCCTCGAACTCATAGGCCAGGCCGCCCTCATACCAGCCGGGCGCCAGGGCGAAGGTGGACTGCAGATCGTCCACGCCGAACTGACCCTGATAGGCGATGTTGTGGATGGTATAGACCGACTTGATGCCCTGCAGGTCATGCCGCCAGCTCTGGGCGTCCTTCAGGTAGATCACAGCCAGAGCGGTCTCCCAGTCGTTGCAGTGCAGGATGTCGGGCCGCAGCTCCGGCTCGTCCAGCAGGTCCACGATGGCTCTGGAGAAGAAGGCGAAGCGCAGCTTGTCGTCTCCGTAGCCGTACAGTCTGGGGCGGTCGAAGAAATCACGGTTGTCCAGGAAGTACACCGGCACGCCGGCGCGGTCACCCTTCCAGATGCCGCAGTAGAACTGGTGCCAGCCCAGCACCACGGTGACCTCCTTCATGAAGGTCAGCTGGTCGCCGAAGCGATCACGCACGCACTTGTACAGGGGCGTGATGATGGCGCACTCGTTTCCGGCCTCCTGCAGGGCAGGCGGCAGAGAGAAGGCCACATCGGCCAGGCCGCCGGATTTGCTGAAGGGGGCGCACTCGCTGGTGGCAAAGAGGATTTTCATGGGTCCCAAACCTCCCTGTATATTGATGATATGAGGATTCCTTTTGAACGGACATACTTGTTCCCCTTTATCATACCATACTTTTCCCGCTCTGTCTACCATGAATCCGCGAAAAAAACGAAGGAATTTTCCCCTTGCGTGCAGGCGGGTTCTGTCGTATAATAGACCCTGTATATTCTGAAGCAAAGGAGTTGTTTCCGATGACGAAGCTTGAAACGCAGCTGCTGGATATGCTGGCGGTGGACTGCCGCCTGCCCCTGGAAAAGCTGGCTGTGATGAGCGGCGCCTCCGTGGAGGAGGTGGCCGAGACCATCGACCGGCTGGAGCAGCAGCATGTGATCGTGCATTATGCCCCCAAGATCAACTGGGACCTGACTGACCGCGAGCGGGTGGAGGCCATGATTGAGGTCCGCGTCACCCCTCAGCGGGACAGCGGCTTCGACGCCGTGGCCAAGCGCATCTACCGCTTTGAGGAGGTCCGCAGCGTCTACCTGATGAGCGGCGCCTATGACCTGCTGGTGCTGGTGGAGGCCCGCACCCTGAAGGAGCTGGCCCAGTTCGTGTCCCAGAAGCTCTCCACCCTGGAGACCGTTACAGGCACCGCCACCAGCTTTGTGCTCAAGCGCTACAAGGAGGATGGCGTGGTGTTTGAGGACAGCAATAAGGACAACAGGCTGGTGATCACGCCATGATGGATTACAGCCGCTATCTGAACCCCGACATCGCGGCCGTGCCGCCCTCCGGCATCCGCCGCTTCTTCGATCTGGCCTCCACCATGAAGGACGCCATCTCCCTGGGCGTGGGCGAGCCGGACTTTGTGACCCCCTACCACATCCGCAATGCCGCCATCGACTCCATCCTGGACGGCGAGACCGCCTACACCCCCAACCGGGGCCTGCTGCCCCTGCGGCAGGAGATCAGCTGGTACCTGGAGCATCGCTTCGGCACCGCCTACAACCCCGAGACCGAGATCATGGTCACCGTGGGCGCCTCCGAGGCCATCGACGTGGCCCTGCGCGCCATCGTGGCGCCCGGCGATGAGGTGCTGGTGCCCGAGCCCAGCTATGTGTCCTACAGCCCCAGCGTCATCTTCGCCGGCGGCACCCCCGTGGGCGTGCAGACCACCGCGGAGAACGGCTTCCGCCTGACCCCCGGGGCCGTGCGGGCCGCCATCACGCCCCGCACCAAGGCCCTGATCCTCCCCTACCCCAACAACCCCACCGGCGGCATCATGCCGAAGGCTGAGCTGGAGGCCCTGGCCGCCGTGGTGCGGGAGACCGGCATCCTGGTGCTGTCCGATGAGATCTACGCCGAGCTGACCTACGGCGGCCTGACCCATGTGTCCTTCGCCTCCCTGGAGGGCATGTGGCCCTATACCGTCACCCTGAACGGCTTCTCCAAGGCCTTCGCCATGACCGGCTGGCGCGTGGGCTATGCCTGCGGCCCGAAGGAGCTCATCGAGGTGATGAACAAGATCCATCAGTACGCCATCCTCTGCGCCTCCCGTCAGGGACAGACCGCCGCCCTGGCGGCCCTGCGCGACGGCCGTGAGCACGGCTACGAGGATGTGATCCGCATGCGGGAGAGCTATGACCGCCGCCGCCGCCTGATGGTGGAGGGCTTCCGCAGCATGGGGCTGGACTGCTTCGAGCCCCTGGGCGCCTTCTATGTGTTCCCCAGCATCGCCTCCACCGGCCTCACCAGCGAGGAGTTCTGCCAGAAGCTCCTGTAGCGGGAGAGAGTGGCCTGCGTGCCCGGCACGGCCTTCGGCAGGTGCGGCGAGGGCCACATCCGCTGCAGCTATGCCACCGGCGTGGACAAGCTGAACCAGGCGCTTGAAAAGATGAAGCGCTTCCTGGATACCCTGTAACGGTCGCCCTGTAACGGATATCCCGAAGCCGGAGCTTCTCCGGCCGGAAAAGGAGGACCGATCCGTGAAGAAGCTCCTGCTCCTGCTGCCTCTGCTGCTCCTGCTGACTGCTGTGCCGTTGACCTGTCAGGCAGCCTCTCAGGCGGCAGCTTCCTCGTATCTGCCCGTGGCCGTCACACCCGTCACGGAGGACAGCGCCTCCTCCATTCAGTCCATACAGCTATGGGACAGCGGCTCCGGCGTCTATCTGTTCCTGCCCTCCGGCTGGGACGCCTCCGCGCTGAGAGTCTGGAGCCTGGACGGCAGCGGGCTGGCACTGGACGGGACCTCCGTTGAAAACGGCGGCACGGTCTCCTGCCTGACCCCCGGTGCCTCTGTCAGCTTCACCCATGGCGGGGTGTCCTTCACGGCAACCGTGCGGCAGTCCTCCAATGTGGCTGCGGCGTTCATGACGACGGAATCCGGCAGCCTCACCTACATCGAAACCAAAAAGTCCAACAGGGAGCCCGGAACCATCCTCATCACCGATAAGGACGGCTCCGTCGTCTGCAGCCAGGCGCTGACATAGGTGAAGTGCAGGGGCAACAGCTCCTTCTCCCAGCCCGAGAAGAAAAGCTACCAGTTCAAGCTGACGGAGAAGCAGAACCTTTTCGGCCACGGCAAAAGCAGGACCTGGCTGCTGATCACCGGCTTCCGTGACCGCTCCTTCCTGCGGAATGTGATCGCCAGCGACCTGGCCAGCTATGTGGGACTGCAGTACACCCCCGGCTACACCTTCTGCGAGCTGTTCGTCAACGGCCAGTACCGGGGCTTCTATCTGCTGGCGGAGAAGGTGCAGATCGGCAAAAGCCGGGTGGATATCAACGACCTGGAGAAGGCCACCGAAAAGGTGAACGACCAGCCCCTCTCCTCCTACGGAAAGCTGGGCGCGGAAAACGCCCGGGCCGGCCATGGCAAGTATTACGACATTCCCAACAACCCCGAGGACATCACCGGCGGTTATCTGATCCGATTGCAGGCGCTGAAGCACTACAAGGAATTCAACTCCAGCTATGTGACCACCCGCGGCTTCCAGTGCCAGATCGTCAGCCCGGACTATATATCCAGGGAGCAGTATGACTACATCGCTCCCATCCTGCAGTCCTTTGAGAGCGCCATCTGGGCCAAGAACGGCATTGACTCCAAGACCGGCAAGCACTATACCGAGATCGCGGACATCGAGTCCTTCGTGTTGAAGTACACGCTGGAGGAGACCGTCAAGAATTACGACGCCAACCACAACAGCCAGTACCTCTACAAGCCCGCCGATTCCCAGTCTACCCTGCTCTATGCCGGCCCCGCCTGGGACTACGACGACTCCATGGGCGCCTACGCCATCCCCAAGAAAAAGTCCGTCGCGTCGCCCGAGGGCTGGTGGGTCAATGCCAATTCCGGCAGGGTGTGGTATCCCGCCCTGTACCGCCATAAGGATTTTCAGAGCATGGTGAAGCAGATGTGGCGTGAGCGTTTCCTGCCCGCCCTGAGCGTCCTGCTGGGCGAAGCCGAGGATCCCAGCGGCATCATGCATTCCATCGACGAATATGTCGGAATCATCCGGGATGCCGCCGAGAATGACTTCATCCGCTGGCCCACCCTGAGCGAATTCGGCAACGTAACCACCAAAAGGATCGGTTACACCTTTGACGCCAACATCACTTACCTCAAGAACTTCATCACCAAGCGCCGCGCCTGGCTGATCACGCAGTGGGGTGAATGACCCGCCCCGTGACCGGCCCGCGAAGCCATCAGATCCCTTCGTTCTCAAAGGAGGACCGATCCGTGAAGAAGATTCTGTTCCTGCTGCCTCTGCTGCTGCTGCTGACGGCCATTCCCCTGGCCTGCCAGGCGGCCGCCGCGCTGCTGCCCGTTTCCGTCACGCCCGTCACGGAGGAAAGCGCCTCCTCCATCCAGTCCGTCCAGCTTTGGAAGAGCAGCTCCGGCACCTACCTGTTCCTGCCCTCCAACTGGGATGCCTCGTCGCTGAGGCTCTGGAGCCTGGACGGCAGTGAGCTTACCCTGGACGGCGCCTCCGTGGAGAACGGCGGCACGGTCTCCTGCCTGACGCCCGGCACCTCCGTCAAGCTCAAATACGGCAAGAAGTCCGTGGAGGTGAATGTGCGCCAGTCCGCCAATATGGCCACGGTGTTCATGACCACGGAGTCCGGCAGCCTCACCTACATCGAGTCCAGCAAGACCCACAAGGAGCCCGGCACCATCCTGATCACTGACACGGACGGCTCCGTGGTCTGCAGTCAGGCCCTGACCTCCGTGAAATGCCGCGGCAACACCTCCTACCGCAAATCCCCCAAGAAGAGCTACCAGTTCAAGCTGACCGACAAGCAGGACCTGTTTGAGCATGGCAAGAGCAGGACCTGGCTGCTGATCACCGGCTACCGGGACCGCTCCTTCCTGCGGAATGTGATCGCCAGCGACCTGGCCAACTATGTGGGACTGCAGTACACCCCGGGCTACACCTTCTGCGAGCTGTATGTGGACGGCGAGTACCGCGGCTTCTATCTGCTGGCGGAGAAGGTGCAGATCGGCAAATACCGCGTGGATATCGATGACCTGGAGAAGGCCACCGAGGAGCTGAACGACCAGCCTCTTTCTTCCTATAAGAAGCAGGGCGCCGAGAAGGCCCGCGTCGGCCAGGGCAAGTATTACGCCATCCCCAACAACCCGGAGGACATCACCGGCGGCTACCTGATCCGCCTGGAGGCGCTGAAGCACTACAAGGAGGTCAACTCCAGCTATGTGACCACCCGCGCCTTCCAGTGCCAGATCGTCAGCCCGGACTATGTGTCCAAGGAGCAGTACGACTACATCTCCCCCATCCTGCAGTCCTTCGAGGACGCCATCTGGGCCAAGGACGGCATCGACCCCAAGACCGGCAAGCACTACACCGAGATCGCGGACATCGAGTCCTTCGTGCTGAAGTACATGCTGGAGGAGACCGTCAAGAGCTACGACGCCAACCACAACAGCCAGTACATCTACAAGCCCGCCGATTCCCAGTCCACGCTGCTCTATGCCGGACCGGCCTGGGACTATGACACCTCCTGGGGCTCCTACGCCTCCGCCGGCAAGGACGCCGCCACCGTGGCCGAGGGCTGGTGGGTCAAGTCCGCCACCAGCAAGGTATGGTATCCCGCCCTGTACCGCCACGAGGAGTTCCAGGAGATGGTGAAGCAGATGTGGCATGAGCGCTACCTGCCCGCCCTGAGCATCCTGCTGGGCGAAACGAAGGACCTGAACGGCCGGATGCACTCCATCGACGAGTACGCCGAGATGATCAACGACGCCGCCTGCAGCGATTTTATCCGCTGGCCCACCCTGAAGAGCTACGGCGGCGTGGCCGAAAAGAAGATCGGCTCCACCTTCAAGGCCAACATCACCTACCTCAAGAGCTTCATCACCAAGCGCCGTGCCTGGCTGATCAAGCAGTGGGGCGAATAAGGCTCCCGACCCGCACTCCGGATGACGCTTTGCCGCCATCCGGTTTTTCTTTGGGCTTCGGCTTGCGTCCCGGATGCGTCGCCCACCATGCTTTCCCGCCGCGAAAAAAGCCTCCCCCGGAGTGCCGGAGAAGGCGAAGGGATCCATCCGTTTTTTGCGGGATCAGCGACGGCGCTTGCCCTTGCGGCCGTTCACAGACTGCAGGGCGGCGGTACGGGTGCTGTTGCGCACCAGGATGAGCCAGGCGATCAGGAAGCAGGCCAGGATCAGCAGGCCCAGGAACAGCCAGGAGGCCGCCACAGGATTCAGGCCGAACAGGTAATGGGCATCGGGATCGTAGGTGGCCACCTCGGCGGCAGCCTTGTAGTACCCCTTGTTGGCGAATTCGGAGGCAAACTCATAGGGCGTATCGGAGCTCATGGTGGAGTAGGGCATCACCTGATAGCCCAGCTCGCTGGCTCCGAAGCCGGTCGCCTTGGCCATGGGGCCATCGGTAACATACTTCAGGGCCTGGCCCATCTCATGGTCCACCACATCGCCGTTGATGTCCACCGTGAAGCAGTAGCTCAGCACGGACCAGCGGCAGGTGATGATGTTGGAGATCACGGCGGTGGCGCCCTTCAGGGTGCTGACCACGCCGGAGAACAGGATCTGGGGCAGCAGGCAGATGGGGCACAGCACCAGAGCCATATCGTTGGAAACGGCGGAGGAGACCACCAGGCCCAGGGTCATGGCGGAGAGCATGGTCAGGAAAGTGGTCACGAACATCTCCAGCAGCACGCTGTCAAACACCATGCCGGAGGACACCAGCTTCACCGCGTAGGACACCAGGCGGCTCTCCTCATCGATGTCGCCGTCATAGGAGACCGTATAGGTGGCGGCCAGATAGAGGATGCCGGTCATGATGGCCGCCTGCACCAGGCACAGCACCAGGTTGATGACGAACTTGGAGGCCAGGTAAGGCAGAGGGTTCACGCCGGTGAACTGCTCACGGTGATAGATGTTGCTCTCCTTGCTGATCTCCTGGATGGAGTTGAAGATGCCGATCCAGAAGGCCGCGCAGGCGAAGGTCATCAGCATGGATTCGGTATCCACGCCCACCAGGAAGGGGAAGCTGGTGCGCTCATAGATGCCCAGCAGGTTCATCAGGCCGCCGTCCATGCCGAAGGCGACGCAGACGAACAGGGACAGGATGATGGGCATCAGCATCAGCAGCACCAGACGGCCCGTGCGGTTCTTGGTCAGCTCGGCATAGCGGCCGGTCAGCACATTGAACTGCTTCAGGCGGGCGCCGTGGGTGCGGATGGTGTTGGGCTTCTGGGGCATCACGGTGGGAGTTCCGGAAGGGCTGCGGTTGACCCGGTTGGCGTACCGGGCAAACTGCGCCTCGAGCTCGGCGGAGTGATTGTCCAGCTTGTCATACACATCGGTGAAGCTGCCCACGCCGAAGAAGGACAGCGCCTTGTTGGGATCGCCGGAATAGCACAGCTTGCCGCCGCGGCCCATGCAGACCAGCCGGTCCACCAGCTCGATATTCTGCACGGAGTGGGTGACCATGATGACGGTCTTGCCGCTCATGGACAGCTTCTTCAGCATCAGGAACAGCTTCTTCTCGGTGCCCGGATCCAGGCCGGAGAAGGGCTCGTCCAGGAAGAACAGCCTGGGAGAGGCCAGCAGCTCCACGGCCATGGAGGCACGCTTCTTCTGGCCGCCGGAGAGCTTCTTGATCAGGGTCTTGCGGTGCTCCGTCAGCTCCACCGTAGCCAGGGTCTCGTCGATCTTGTGCTCGATGTCCTCAGGGGTGGTGTCGGGAGGCATACGCAGCTTGGCGGAGTACATCAGCATGCGCTCCAGGGTCAGGTCGTCATACACGATGTCGGCCTGGGGCACATAGCCGATGATGGACCGCAGGGTGGTAGAGCCCACATTCAGAGGCTCGCCGTCCACCAGCACCTCGCCGGAGGTGAAGTCCGTCATGCCGGAGAGGCAGTTCATGACCGTGGACTTGCCGGCGCCGGAGCCGCCGATGATGGCCACGAACTCGCCGGGCTCGATCTTCAGGCTCACATGGTCGGTGATGTTCTTGGTCTTGTTCTTGCCTTTGTTGCTGTCCTTCACGGTCTTGCAGACATCGATGGCCTCCAGGCTCACGCCGCCCTTGTGCTCCTGGCAGTACAGGTAACCGTTGCGGAAGTTCAGGGTGAAGCAGGCGATGCTGATACGGTCGCCGTCCGCCAGGGCATGGGAGCGGCCCTGCTGCATCATGCGGCCGTTGACCATCACGCCGTTGGTGGAATGATTGTCATACAGCACCAGGCTGCTGCCCTCGCGGCGGATCAGCGCGTGCTGGCGGGATACCTGGGGATGGGGCAGGCACACATCGCAGCCCTGGGCACGGCCGATGACATACTGCTGCTTCTCCACCAGGGAGATCATGATGGGCTCATCGGGACCCGTGGGCTTCCGGGCAGGCATGAGGCCGCCCTGGTCTTCCCTGATCGTTCGTCCGTTGACGTCATCGTCAAACTGATAGCCGTTCGGGCCGGGCTGAGGCAGCTCAGGCTGGGGCGGATACACCGGCTCCCGCACCTCCCGGACCTCGCACTCCAGCTCGCAGGCGGGTACGCCATTCACCACGCCCAGCTGGTAACGGGCGCCGGCGCACAGAGGCTGCTCCGTCACGGGCAAACCGTTGCACAGGATGGGCGCGCTGCTGTCGTTGCGGATGACCCAGTAGCCGTTGCTCTTCATGAAGCAGAAGGCCGCGCGGGAAATCGTATTGATATTGGGCAGCTGGATCTGGTTGTTGGGGCTCTCCTGCAGCTTGCCGTGCTTGGGGCCGCGGCCCACGTACACCACATCGCTGCGGAAGCTCTCAAGGTCATACTCTCCTCCGCCGATGATGCGGATGATGATCTGTTGGCTCAAATGCGATCAACCTCCCCGATTTGAATGCCTGTGAGGCAGAATTTCCTTCCTTTTCCATAGGACCGCCGATTCGGGATACGCTCCTGCCGTGCCGCTCCCGGGCAGAAGGCCAAAGGCAGTACATATATCCTGTTTTTGTATTCTGCCTCGTTCCCGGAATTCCTGCATTTTGTATAAAAAAATTCCCGCTTTTTGACTGGACAAGGAAACAGGATTCGGGTATACTGTACCCATCTCTGCCATGGCAAAGCAAAGGAGCATGACCGATCATGCATATGCGAACCAAAAAGTGGGCCAGGCCGCTGCTGGCCGCCTCGGACTGCTACGTTCAGGACCCCGCCGCCGCCCGCGGGCAGTGGGCCTCTCTCTTCGCGAAGGAGCAGCCGCTGCAGCTGGAGCTGGGCTGCGGAAAGGGCGTATCCACCGCCCGGATGGCCCATGAGCAGCGGGACGTCAACCTCATCGCCATCGACATCAGCCCCGACGTGCTGGGCTGCGCCAGGCGGAATCTGGCCCTGGTCTACGGGGACGAGCCGGTGGACAATGTGCTGCTGACCCGCTGTGACATCGAGCAGATCCAGCGCTTCATCGCCCCGGAGGACTCCATCGGACGGATCTACATCAGCTTCTGCAACCCCTGGACCAAGCGGCCCAAGCACCACAAGCGCCGCCTGACCCATCCCCGGCAGCTGATGCACTACCGCGAGTTTCTGACGGAGGGCGGATAGATCTGGTTCAAGACGGATGACGAGGCCCTGTTTCGGGATTCGCTGATCTATTTCCGGGTATGCGGCTTCGATACGGTCTATCTGACGGAGGATCTGCACGCCTCCGGCTTCAGTCCCAACTATGTCAGCGAGCATGAGCAGAAGTACACTGCCGCCGGCATCCCCATCCGCTTCGGCATCTTTCGCAAGGGAGCCGCGCCGAAGGATCTGGACCCGGTGGCCTGGCGCATCTGGGATGCGCCGGAGGACGCAGAGGAGGACGACGAGCCATGACCGTGGAGGATATGCTGCCCTTTGCCCGGGCGCTGGAGAGCCGGGGCTTCCGGGTGCAATGCTTTGAGACGGGCCGCGAGGGCGCCGACTGGATCTTCAGCCAGGTCCTTGAGGGCGAGACGGTGGGCGTGGGCGGCTGCCAGAGCGTGAAGGAGACCGGTCTGGCCGACCGTCTCCGGGACGCGGGACACACCGTCTACTGGCACTGGTATGTGCCCGGTCCCCAGACCCTGCATCTGGCCAATCAGGCCGATGTGTACCTCTGCTCCAGCAATGCCGTCACAAAGGACGGCCAGCTGGTGAACATCGACGGCACCGGCAACCGGGTGGCCGCCATCGCCTATGGGCCGGGCCGCGTGTACCTGCTCTGCGGCTGCAACAAGCTGGTGGACGGCGGCATACCCCAGGCCATTGCCCGCATCAAGCGGGAGGCCTGCCCGCTCAACGCCCGCCGGCTGAACAGGGATACCTCCTGTGCCCGCACGGGCCGCTGCGACGCCGCCCATTGCCCGCCCAGCCAGTGCATGTGCAATATCACCTCCGTGGTGGACCATCCCGGCACGGGCGGCAGGAGCGTCACCGTGGTGCTCTGCGCCGAGCCCCTGGGCTTCTGAAAAAAATTGGCGGAGGCTGTAACACGCAGCATCCATCATGTGTATTTTTTCCGTGAACAGGACTCTGCATTCACCGATCCGCCGCCCGTCCCGTGAGGTCCGGGTGGCGTCCGAAAGGCAGGAGATGGACCAATGGCCGGAAGAATTTACGCGTCCCTTCGCTCCGGCTGCGGCTGTGTCCGCAGCGGCAATGAGGACTGCTGGTACCTGAACGGCGAATCGCCGGCGCTGGAGCGGATGAACGAGGAGGCTGCCCGTCACGGAGCCTTCCCGGATGACGGCTCCCTCTTTGCCGTGTGCGACGGCGTGGGCGGCGCCCGCAAGGGCGAGCTGGCCTCCTGGACCGCCGTATCCGGCATGGCGGACCTTCAGCAGCGGCTGCTCTCCGCCGGTGACCTGAGCAGGACCGTGCAGGACTGGACCCATGAGACCAATGTCCGTGTGGACGACGCCACCCGGGGCGGCGGCTGCACCCTCGCCATGGTCTATATCCGGCAGGGCAAGGCCTTTGTGGGGCATATCGGCGATTCCCGCGTCTACAGGCTGCGGGACGGCAGGCTGGAGCGGGTGACCCACGATCACTCCAAGGTGCAAATGCTCATGGACGCGGGCCTTATCACCCCGGAGGAGGCGGCTGTTCATCCCCAGCGGCATATGATCCTTCGCTCCCTGGGCATGAACGAGGATGACGGCCCCTGCATCTGTGAGCTGAACAAGCCCATGACGCTGCAGCCCGGTGACCGTTACCTCATCTGCTCGGACGGCGTCACGGACATGATCCCGGAGCCTCAGCTGGCCGAGCTGCTGGGGCTTCCCGGCGACCCGGACAGCAGCGCCGAGGCCATTTACCGCGCCGCGCTGCAGGCGGGCGGCGTGGACAACACCACCCTCATCGTGCTGGAATACCGGGAGGACGGCGCGCCGGCCCCCGAGGATATCAACGACGAGACCATCCTGCCCGGCATGTTTGACGATACGGATGACGACGGCAGCACCGTGCTGCCCGGCGATGTCCCCGGCGGAAGCGCCGGAATGCCCGGAGGTCCCGCCGCGGAGCCCTTCACCGCGCCGGTCCGTCATGAGCAGCCCTCCGTATCAGAGGCTGACTTCGCTCCCCGGAGGAAGAGCCCCCTGCTGCCGATCCTGCTGGCGGTGATCCTCTGTATCGCTCTGGCGGCCGGTGCCTGGTTTACGGGGATCATCCCCCATCCGCCGGTGCCCACGCCGACACCCACGGTCACGCCGACACCCACACCGACCCCGACACCTACGGCCACGCCGACACCTACACCCACGCCGACACCTACGCCCACGCCGACACCTACGGCCACGCCGACACCCACGCCCCCGCCGACACCAACACCAACCCCGCCACCGCCCCCAAAGGCCACCGCCGCACCCGCGGCGGCGGCGCCGCCGGCCAGCCC
>R14__coassemble_1101_pt1 | contig 14605 bp, 14 predicted proteins | sample R14__metabat2_high_PE_034 | metagenome-assembled genome bin R14
GGCCCCTGAGGGTTCCGCTTTTGCGTCATGGAAGAAGAAGCCTCGCTGACAGGCAACTGCCGACCGCAGGTCCCGACCGCAGGTCCCGACCGCAGGTCCGTCAGGGGTGCTGCTTACGCTGCTGCAGCTCGGCGGCGATCCGGGCGTTCAGCTTTTCGTCCAGCTTGTACCTCTTGCGCAGGAAGAGGACGGCGAACACCAGGCCCAGCACGGGCACGAACATCATCAGCACACGCAGTCCCATCAGCGCGGAAGCCGTCTGCGCCACCGCGTCATCCGCGGTGTTCAGCCCGATGACGCTGATGCCCACGCCGGCGATCAGCACGGAGATGGCGCTGGCCAGCTTCACCACAAAGGTCTGCAGGGAGAAGATGACGCTCTCATTGCGGGTGCCGGTCTTCCACTCGCCGTAGTCCACGGAGTCAGCCAGGAAGATGGTGGTCAGCACCGTGGCCAGGCCAAAGCCCACATACACGATGCCCGCCGCCACGCACATCAGCACGATGCTGCGGCTGCCCGCCACGCTGAGGCAGAACAGGAACAGATAGCCCACGATGGTGGTGGAGATGGCGCCGGTCAGGATGGTCTTCGTGCTCCACCTTTTCCGCAGGATGGGCAGGGAGGCCATGGCCAGGATCTGGATGGCGCCGCCCACGCCGCCGAAGAGGCTCAGCAGGCTGTAGTCACCCATGTCATACTTGAAGAAGTAGCCCGCCAGCTGGGTGGTCAGGTACAGGGAGGCGTTGAACACCACGATGCCCACCACCACCACCAGGGCCTGATCGTTCTGCAGCAGAGCGGAGAGCATCTGCTTCACGGAAACGGTCTCCTGCTTCACGGTCTGCTTTTCCCGCACCAGCAGCACACAGACCACCTCGGCAATGACGAAGAACACCGCCACGATGGCCGCGAAGATGGCGTAGCCCTGGCGTTCGCTGCTGCCCACGCTGCTGACGAACAGCGCGGTGGCCACGGTGGGTACGGCATAGCCCACGCTGGCGCAGGAGCGGCCGATGACGGAGAGGTTCTCACGCTCCTTGCCCTGGCTGGTGATGGCGGGGATCATGCTCCAGAAGGGGATGTCCATCAGGGTGTAGGTCACGCCCCACAGCACATAGATGACGGTGGCGTAGGCATAGAGTCCGTTGCCGGACATGCTCTACGGCACGGCGAACAGGGCGTAAAGCAGGAAGGCGTTCAGCACGGAGCCGGAAAGGATCCAGGGGCGGTACTTGCCGTGCTTCGAGTTGGTCTTGTCCACGATGACGCCCATCAGCGGGTCGTTGAAGGCGTCGAACACGCGGGCAGCCATCATCATGACGCCCGTGAACCAGGCGGGGATACCCAGCACGGTATTGTAATAGATGAGGATAAAGCCGGACACCAGGGCATAGACCATGTCCTTGCCCACCGCGCCCAGGCCGTAGCCCAGCTTCTGCCTGCCTGATTCATTCATATGAAAGACCTCCGGCACAATTGTTATTGTTCCCAGTATACCCCCAAAGGTTGATTTTGTCAATGGACCTGGACCTGCGGTCGGCGGATGCTTGTCAGCTCGGGGTTCTCTTCCATGACGCCAAAAGCAAAACCCCTGGGGGCCCAACCCCAGGGGTTTTGCCTTTGGCTGCGCCACGGCCGTGCTGCTCCGCCCCACATCCCCCCCGCTTGCGCGGCGGGGGGTGAAGGGGCGGCTTTCTATTGGTTTGGCTGTGCCGGGCGGGAGCTGCTGTTATTTCACGGTCCAGGTGATGGTGGCCACCTCGGTGCCGTTCACGGTGAACACGGCGGTGTGGGTGCCAGGCTGGTTGCCCGCGGAGGCGTTACCCTTGGACAGGGTCAGGGTGTTGATCTTGCCCACCGCGTTGGTGAAGGCATTCCAGGAGCTGGTAACGCCGTCCAGGGTGCAGGTCACCGTCAGCTCCCCGGAGTCCACGTCGGCGCCGTTGTCGATGCGCAGGGCAGGGGTGAACCATTCGCCAGTGCCCAGGCTGGATGTGCTCAGGGTGCTGCCGGTGCTGTATTCCTCCCGGGTGCTGTCGCTGCTGCGGCGGATGACAAGGCCGCTGAAGGTGACGCTGCTCCACCAGGAATCGGTGCCGCCAATGGTCCAGGTAACGGTGGCCACCTCGGTGCCGTTCACATAGAACACAGCGGTGTGGGCGCCGGGCTCATTGCCGGCGGAGGCGTTCACCTGGGATACATTCAGAGTGTTGGTATGGTCGGCCTTATTGGTGAAGGTGCTCCAGCTGGAGGCTGCGCCGTCCAGGACGCAGGTGACATTCAGATCGGGGGAATCCACGCCGCTGTCATTGCGGATCTTCAGCGCGGGCGTGAACCACTCGCCGCTGCCCAGGTCCGCAGGATTCAGGGTGCTGCCGTTATCATACTCCTGCAGGTTGCTGCTGCTGTCCTTGCGGATGAGAAGACCGGTGAAGGTGGCGCCGTCCCACCACTGGGTCTCCGTGCTGACGGAAGCGACAGTCCAGGTGATGGTGGCCACTTCGGTGCCGTTCACGGAATAGACGGCGGTATGGGTGCCGGGCTCATTGCCGGCGGAGGCATTGCTCTGGGATACCGTCAGGGTGGTGGTGTAGCCATCCTTGTTGGTGAAGGTGCTCCAGCTGGAGGCCTCGCCGTCCAGGGTGCAGGTGACATTCAGATCGGGGGAATTCACGCCGCTGTCGTTGCGGATCTTCAGGGTGGGAGAGAACCACTCGCCGCTGCCCAGATCGGCAGGATTCAGGGTGCTGCCGTTATCATACTCCTGCAGATTGCTGCTGCTGTCCTTGCGGACGATGAGACCGGTGAAGGTGGTGCCGTTCCACCACTGGTCTTCGGCGCTGTTGTCCACCACGGTCCAGGTGATGGTGGCCACCTCGGTGCCGTTCACGGTGAATACGGCGGTGTGGCTGCCCACCTGGTTACCGGCGGAGGCGTTGCGCTGGGAGAGCGTATTGGTACTGGTATACCCATCCCTGTTGATGAAGGCATCCCAGCTGGATGTGCTGCCATCCAGCGTGCACCTCACGGTAAGTTCGGGAGAATCCACGCCGCTGTCGTTGCGGATCTTCAGCGCGGGTGTAAACCACTCGCCGTCAGCCAGGTCGCTCAGGTTCACGGTAGCGCCGTTGTCATACTCATGCAGGTTGTCGTTGCCATCCTGACGGACGAGGAGGCCGGTGAAGGTGGTGCCGTTCCACCACTGGGTCTCAGTGCTGCCTTCGATGATGGTCCAGGTCAGGCTGCCCACGCTCTGACCGCCGCAGTAGACCGTCAGGCTGTGGGAGCCCGTGCCGTAGTAGCCTTCAGCGTCGGATTGGCCCAGGGTGACGCTGCGGGTGGCGCCGGCGTCCACGGTGATGGTGTTGAAGGTGAGGCTGTCATTGTCGATGACCCAGGTCATATCCATGCTTTGGGAGGAGGAGCTGCTGTTGGTCACAATGACGCGGGGAGCCACATACTCATCGCTGCCCAGGCTGCTCAGATCAATGCTGGTGCCCACATTGCTCAGGTAACTGGTGTCGTTCTGGCTCCACATCTGGATGGACACATCGGAGGAGGTGGGCCAGGTGGACTGGCGGCTGTCGGTGAGGGTGTAGGTCATGCTCCCCGCCACATGGCCGTTCACGGTGACGGTCACGGTGTGGGTGCCCAGGCTGTAATGATTCTCGGCAGTGGACTGGGACGCGGTCCAGCTGTTCCAGTCACCGGCCGCCACCTCATAGTCGCTGAAGCTGACGGTGCTTCCGTCCAGATCCCAGCTCATGGACACGGTCTTCTTCTCGGAGGTCCTGTTGTAGACCTTGACCCTGGGGGCCACATACTCGTCGCTGCCCAGCTGGGCCAGGTCAAAGCTCGTGCCCACATTGCTCAGATAGCGGGTATCGTTCTGCGTCCACAGCTCGATGACCACATCCGAGGAGGTGGGCCAGGAGGAGGATGAGGTCTTGACGGTGTCCGCCGAGGCCGACAGGCAGAAAAGGAACACAAGCAGGATCGCCGCCACCGCGGCCAGCTTCTTCATGGTCATTGTTTTGCCTCCCTTGAAAAATCACGGCTTCTGTACACAGTATAGCTGTTTTGTAAACCTCTGTCAAGCGGCGGCTGCCGCTCTGACCTTCTATACACGGGAGGCTGGGCGAGCGTTACAGCCGCCGAAAGCTTTTTCCCGAACCACAGGGCGGAAGGTCAAGGGGGAGCGGCAGCGAAGCGCCGTCAGCCACACAGCAATGCGCAAGGGACCCCGGCAGTAACCGTGCAAACAACATTTACATGTCTCTCCGACAAAACTCCATTGCAAAACGGGCCGACCTATGGTATCATTCCGTGAGGAAGACTGTCCTTCGCCGAACAACGGGAGGTGCCGATGATGATAAAACGGAAGGTCTGCCTGCTGATGGCCCTGGCCCTGATGCTGCTGTCCGCCGCCGCGCTGGCGGGAGAGGTGAAGCTCAGCGGCATCTGCTTCAAGTATGTGCCGGACGCCGGGCGTACCTCTGTATCCAACACCGTGCGGGGAGATGTCAGCGCCTGGCAGATCGCCCAGGCGCTGGAGTCCGGCGCGGCCTACGGCATCAACTGCAAGCTGACCCGCAAGGCCTCCGGCAGCGCCGACTATGACGGGCGCATCGTGCTGACCGCCCCGGATGGCTGGAGCTATCCCTACACCGCCCGCCTCAGCTTCACCGCCTCCACCGAGTATGTCTGGTTCGAGTGCCTGGGCGTGGAGTTCTTCACAGCCTATTACAGCCAGTTCGGCAGCATCGAGCCGGGCAGCTACACCGTGTCCCTGTATCTGGACGGCGAGCTATCCGACACCGCCCGGTTCACCGTCAAATAAGTTCAACGGGTAAGGAAGGTTTTTGAGATGATCACCTTTGATGAAGCCCTCTCCTGCTTTCACCTGACCAACGGCCGCGTGTCGATGGTCATTTCCGTGCTGAAGGACGACGCGGGCGTGTCCGAGCTTGTCATGCCCTATGTGGGTGCGGCCATCCCCTCCTGCGAGGATCTGAACGCCCTGCTGCCCACGGAGGAGTTCGCCTCCTTCGACAGCCTGCGCCAGCTGCTGCCCTACTGCCTGCCCACCGAGGACCGGGGCGACTACCGGCCCACCATGCTCTGCGCCGAGGATGAGCAGGGCTTCCTGACCACCGAGATGGTCTATACCGGCGAGTATACTGTCACCGACGGCAAGCCTGCCCTGCCCGGTCTGCCCGCCACCTACTGCGAGGCCCCCGGCGAGGCGCAGACCCTGACCCTGACCCTGCGGGACCCCGTCACGAAGCTGACCGCCCGCCTGAGCTACACCGTGTTCGCGGAGCATGACGCCTTCGCCGCCTCCGTGACCCTGACCAACGAGGGCGACCGGACCCTGTACCTGCGGAACGCGGGCAGCCTGGCCCTGCACCTGCCGGGCCGCTGGGATATGCTGCACCTGGAGGGCTCCTGGGCCCGTGAGCGCCGCCCGGAGCGGGTGGCCCCCGCCCTGCTGACCCGGCAGATCGAGTCCGTGCGCGGCGCCTCCGGCCATGAGCACAATCCCTTCGCCGCGCTGATGGCCCCGGACGCCACCGAATTCGATGGCCGGGTATACGGCGTCAGCCTGGTATACAGCGGCGACTTCCGCATCTGCGTGGACGAAAACGCCGAGGACAGCACCCGCCTGGTGGCGGGCATCAATCCCCGGGTGCTGCGCTGGCGGCTGGCCCCCGGCGGCAGCTTCCAGACCCCCGAGGCCGTGCTGGTGTATTCCGGCAGCGGTCTGAACGGCATGAGCCAGACCTTCCACCGGCTGTACCGCACCCGCCTGGCCCGCGGTCCCTGGCGCGACCGGGAGCGGCCCATCCTCATCAACAACTGGGAGGCCACCTACTTCAATTTCGACCATGAGAAGATCATGAAGATCGCCCGCACCGCCGCCCGGGTGGGCATCGAGCTGTTCGTGCTGGACGACGGCTGGTTCGGCCACCGGGATATGGACGACAGCTCCCTGGGCGACTGGGTGCCCGACACCCGCAAGCTGCCCCGGGGCCTGAAGGCCCTGGCGGAGGACATCAACGCCCTGGGCCTGCGCTTCGGCCTGTGGTTTGAGCCGGAGATGATCTCCCCGGATTCCGACCTGTACCGGGCGCATCCCGACTGGTGCCTGCATGTGGCGGGCCGCCGCCGCACCGAGGGCCGCCGTCAGCTGATCCTGGATCTGTCCCGCGCCGAGGTGCAGGACTATGTGATCGGCGCCGTCAGCCGCGTGCTGGCCTCCGCGCCCATCGGCTATGTGAAGTGGGACATGAACCGCAACTTCACCGAGGTGGGCAGCACGGTCACCCCCGGCGGTGAGCTGCATCACCGCTATATGCTGGGCCTGTACCGCTGCATGGACGCCATCACCTCCGCCTTCCCGGAGGTACTGTTCGAGAGCTGCTCCGGCGGCGGCGGACGCTTCGACGCGGGCATCCTGTACTATATGCCCCAGACCTGGACCAGCGACGACACTGACGCCATGGAGCGGCTGAAGCTGCAGTACGGCACCAGCATCGTGTATCCCGCCTCCGCCATGGGCGCCCATGTCAGCGCCGTGCCGAACCATCAGGTGCTGCGCACCACGCCGCTGAACACCCGCGGCCAGGTGGCCATGGGCGGCAACTTCGGCTATGAGCTGGACCTCTCCGCCCAGACGCCGGAGGACATTGAGCTGATCCGGCAGCAGGTGGCCTTTGTGAAGCAGATCCGCCGCACCACCCAGCAGGGCGTGTTCACCCGGCTGATGAGCCCCTTCGAGGGCGAGGTGACCGCCTGGTCCTTCCGGGATGAGGAGCGGCTGCTGCTGTTCGCCGCCCGGCGCATGAGCTTCCCCAAGGAGCAGCCCCCGGTGCTGCGGCTGCGGGACCTGCCGGAGGGCTCCCTGTGGCGGGATGAGCAGGGCCGCGTCCACACCGCCGCTTCCCTGGCCGGCGCGGGCTTCGTGATGCCCCTGCCCAGGGGTGACTTCCAAAGCACCGTGGTCGTGCTGGAGCGGGTGAAATAAAGAGCCCAGCGGTCCACTTGTGCATTTTGCGTATCCGATGGCGCTTCGCCGCCATCGGGAGAGCTGCCTGTACTGTCATGCTGCCTGCCCCTATCCCCCGGCACCTTCGACGCAAACGCCCCGGAGCCAGTCACGGCTCCGGGGCGTTTCATATTCATCAGAAGCGGACGGCAGCGCAGAAGCGGGCCAGGGCCTCGCTGTCCAGGCTGTCCTCGGGCAGCTGTCCTCTTTCGGCGGCGGCGATGAGCTGACCCTCCGTCAGCAGTCGGGAGGGGCGGATGCCCCGCTCCCGGGCCAGGCGGTCACGGCTGGTGCGCAGGCACCATTCCCGCAGGTCCCTTGGCGTCATGCCGGAAAGCCGGGGCGTGGACGCCAGCGGGCCGGTGTCCCCCTTCTTCCGGCGGAGGCAGGCGGAGCAGGTGCCGCAGGGGCGGCTCTTCTGCCCGAAGCAGCGGATGAGCCCACGGCTGATGCAGTCCTCCTCCAGGAGGATCCGCAGCAGCGCGGTCACGGCACGGTCGGCCTCCGCGTCCCGGGAGCCCCGGAGGTAGCGCCGGTACCAGTCCAGCTCGGCGGGCGTGATCAGCTGCACGCAGGCAGAGGGACGGCCGTCCCTTCCCGCGCGCCCGGCCTGCTGCACATAGTCCTGCACGCTGCCGCACAGGCCCGCGTGCACCACATAGCGGATATCGGGGATGTCCACGCCCATGCCGAAGGCGGAGGTGGCCGCCAGCACGGGCAGCTCGCCCCCGGCGAACCAGTCCTGGACCCGCTCCCGCTGCTCTCCCGGCAGGCCCGCGTGATAGCAGGCGGCGGGGATACCGTCCTCCGTCAGCATGGCCGCGATGCGCTCCGTTTCGGCGCGGGTGCGGCAGAACACGATGCCCTTCTCTCCCGCCCGGGCCTTGCAGTAGCGCGCCAGCCAGGCATCCGGCTCGCCGGTGAGGATGGCGTGGTAGTGCAGATTGGGCCGCTCCAGGGGCTGGGTCACCACACGGGGTCGCTGAAGCCCCAGCTCACGGCACAGCTACCGCTGCAGCTGTTTGTCCGCGGTGGCGGTGAAGGCGCAAAGCACAGGCTTCCGCGGTAGCTGCTTCACGAAGCTGCCGATGGTCTGGTAATCCTTGCGGAACTCCTTGCCCCACTGCACCACGCAGTGCGCCTCGTCCACCACCACCATGGCGGGGGGATAGGCCTCCAGCGCCTTCTGGAAGCGGGGATTCTTCAGCCGCTCCGGCGCCACATAGATCAGCCGGGCCCGGCCCTCCCGGATCATGGCCAGGTTGTCCTCCAGCTCCACCACGCCCAGGCGGCTGCACAGCAGTGCCGCCGGGATGCGCTTCTCCGCCAGGTGGGCCACCTGGTCCTGCATCAGGGAGATCAGGGGCGAGATGACCAGCGCCGGGCAGTCCATCAGCAGCGCGGGCAGCTGGTAGCACAGGGACTTGCCGCCGCCCGTGGGCAACACGCACAGCAGGTCTTTGCCGGAGAGCAGCGTTTCCACCGCCTCCTTCTGCCCCGGACGGAGGCTGTTCAGGTGAAAGGTATGCCTCAGGATGCGATGCACCCGAAGCCATTGCCATGGGCTGAGCATCTGCCTTCGCCTCCTCTCCCGGGCACGGCGGCCGCAGCCTTCCTCCGCGCGGCTCCGTTCATGTTCTATGGTTGCGGACAGGGCCCCGCAGCAGATCGCCGCGCCTGGCGTCACAGGGCAGCGTCATCCGGATGGTCTCGCCGCCCACGCCCAGGGTCTGCACCGTCTCGCCGGTCTTTTCCCGCAGGAAGGGCACGGCGGTGACCGGCACGGTGCCGCCGGGCGTCATCAGCTCCAGGGCATCCCCCGCGAAAAAGCGGTTGCGCAGGACCATTGGGCAGGGCTCCCCGGCCGGAGTGTCCGCCATGATCTCGGCAATGAACTCCCGCTCCTGGTGGAAGCCCTCCGCGCCGCCGGGCTGCTGCGGCGCGCCCAGCATAAAGCCGGTGTCGCTGTCCCGGTGACTGGCGCAGGCCAGCTCCGCAAGCAGCCCCGGCAAGGCCTCCCGGAAGGCATCTTCGCCCTCCGCCAGCAGGTCCAGGGCCCGGCGGTAGGCTCCCACCACCGTGGCCACATAATAGGGCGTCTTCATGCGGCCCTCGATCTTCAGGCTGGAGACGCCGGTGGCCGCCAGCTCCGGCAGGATGGGCATCAGGTTCAGATCCTTCGCCGAGAAGATGTAGGTGCCATGCTCGTCCTCGCAGACGGGGAGATATTCTCCGGGGCGCTTCTCCTCCACCACATGGTACTGCCAGCGGCAGGGCTGGGCACAGGTGCCCTGGTTGCCGCTGCGTCCCGTCAGCTCCGCCGAGAGCAGGCAGCGCCCGGAATAGGCCATGCAGCTGGCCCCATGCACAAAGCACTCCAGCTGCAGGCTCTCCGGCAGCCGCTGCCGCATGCGGGCGATGCGCTCCAGCGACACCTACCGGGCCAGGATCACCCGTTTGCAGCCCAGGCTGTGATAGTGCAGCGCGGCGGCGGCGTTCACGGTGGAGGCCTGGGTGCTGACATGGATGGGCAGCTCCGGCACCCGCTCCCGCAGGGTCACAATGGCCCCCAGGTCGCTGACGATGGCCGCGTCCGCGCCGCAGGCCAGGGCTGTCCGGGCGGCCGTGACCATGCCCTCCAGCTGGTCGTCGAAGGGCAGGATGTTCAGGGTCACATACAGCTTCTTTCCCAGGGCATGACAAAGGGCCGCGCCCTCCCGCAGCTCCTCCTCATCGAAGTTGCCCGCGAAGGCGCGGAGACCGTAATGCTTCATGGCGCAGTAGACCGCATCAGCGCCGAAATGCAGCGCGGCGCGGAGCGAGGCCGGGTTGCCGGCGGGTGCCAGCAGCTCGGGCAGCTTGTCGTTTTTCATCGGCATATCACCGTTCCGGAGTTCTTATTGCAGCGCGGAGACCTTGACCCACAGGGCGGGCCTGACACCCACATAGGTGCCGCCCACGCTGCAGGTGGTCAGCATGCCGTGCATCCCCACCACAGCGGCGCTGACGCTGTCGATGCCGGGGGAGCGCAGCCACCAGATGGCCGCGCCGCCATACTCCGCGGAGGCGTCCACGCCCTTGGCCGCGGCGTAATCCGTAGGCACGGCCCGGGCGGTGAGGGCCGTGGCCTCCGGGTCATAGGCCGTCAGGCCCAGGTACCTTTCCGCCTCACGGCAGCTGAGCAGGAACACCTGATCCTTTGTGCTTTCGCCGCCGGGGGTGGACCAGCCGCCGCCCTCCGAGTCCGCGCTGCTGACGCGGGTGGTCAGGATGGCCTTCTTCTCGCTCCGGGAGAAGGCCGCCTTCATGAACTTGCCGTTCAGCCACTCCCGCAGGCTGCTCTCCGCCCAGGTGACGGGCTTGTAGCGGAAGTAGTAGGTCTGGGCATCCAGCAGCATGCGGCTGAGCAGCAGGGCGCTGCCCTCCTCCTCATTCACATCCAGCACCAGCCACTCGATGGGCGTTTTGTCCCTGCCCTGGGCCGTCTGGGGATAGGTGCCGAAGGTGACGGTATCCCCCACAGACACCTCAGCCGCCGCGCAGCCCAGCAGGAGCAGCAGCACGGCCGTCAGGCAGAGTATCCTCTTCCACATGGTCAACCCTCCATACGCTTCTCATCCGCGGCTCACTCGATGCCGCGCTCCCGGTCATAGGCCTCCCAAAGGGGCGCGTAGACTGCCACCGCGCGCTCATGCTCCTTCAGGGTCTTTGAGAAATACAGCTTGCCGCTGTCCGGCTCGCAGGCGCAGAAATACAGATAGCCGTCCGCCAGGTAGGTCTCGTCGGGATACAGGGCGGCGGTGATGGCGGCCTTGCTGGGGGAGCAGATGGGTCCCGGCGGCAGGCCCGCGTTCTGATAGGTGTTGTAGGGGCTGCTGACCGACACATCAGAGGAGGTCAGGTTCATCTTGCGGACGCCGGTGATGTAGTGGATGGTGACATCGCTCTCCAGCTTCATCTTTTTCTTCAGCCGGTTATGGAACACGGCGCTGACCCTGGCGAAATCCTCCTCGCCGGCCTCCTTCTCGATCATGGAGGCCAGGGTCAGGATCTCGTCCAGGCTGTAGCCCAGCTCGGCGGCCCTGTCGGTGGCGTCGGTGGGAAAGAGGCTGTCCGTCTGGCTCAGCAGCTTGCGGATGATGTCGTCAGCGGTGGCATCGGTGTAGACCTCATAGGTATCCGCCGCCAGATAGCCCTCCAGCACATAGCTGCGCTGCTTCGCGGTCCCGCCGTTCAGCACATCGGCGATGTAGTAGTAGTCGGCATAGGCGGTGCCGCTGCGGCAGAGGGACAGGAACTCGTCGCTGCTCTCCAGCACGCCGTCCGACACCAGCTTCGCGGCGAAATCCTCGATGGTCCAGCCGGGGATCATGGTGATGTTCCGCACGATGGGCGTGCCGTCGCCGCGGGTCAGCTGCTGGGCGATGTCATCGATGGTCATGCTGCGGGTGAACACATAGCTGCCTACCTGCAGCTTCTGGCCCAGGCCGGAAAAGTCGCAGTAATACTTGAACACGGTCTTGCTGCGGATGAGCCCCGCGGCCTCCAGGTTGGAGGCCACCCGGGAGAGGCTCTGGCCGCTCTGCACCCGGAAGGTGATCTCCTCGGTGCTGCCCGGCTCCGTGGGAGCAATGTACTCGTCATAGACTTTGCTCCAGGCCATGCCCAGCACGCCGATGACCACGATGACGGAGGTCACCCCCACCAGGATGGGCCGCAGCACACGCCACAGCCCGGCATACCAGTACAGGCCCACCTCCCGCTCCCGGTGCATGCTGCGGTAGGTATAGCGGCGGTTGGGATTGCGCCGCGGCGCTTTCGTCCGGTCTCGCCTGGACATAGAGACACCTCCTTCCGATGCGTTCGGTCCGCTCAGCCCTCCAGGCCGGGCAGGTTCATGTCCAGGTCAGCGGCCTGGGCCACGATGCGGAAGATATCGGACACGGCCTGCTGCAGCCGCATCTCGGCCAGCATATACTGCTGCACCTGAGGGTTCATGAACAGCACGGAGTTGATGCCCTGAAAGCGCTGCATGTCGGTCTCATCGGCCTGGGCGCCGCCCATGGAGGCCATGGAGAGCTTCACCTGCAGCTTGCGGTATTCGGCAATGAGGGCGGCGGTGGTGGCGTCGCTCATCACCTCGTCCTTCAGCTCATGATAGGTCCTGTATTCCTCACTCTGGCGGATCTCCGCTGCCAGGCGGTGGGCGGTGGAATATTCCATAGCTTCGCTCATCCTTTCATGTATGCGGTTTATCCCGGAAAACGGGGGGCGGGGAGGCCCCGCCGCAATCATCGGACAAAGAGTCCCGGCCACAGCCGTCACCTCTTCAACGGACGGCAGAGGCTTTTTCATCCCGAAAAGGGGAGGCGCTGCCGCGTCTCCCCCTGATTGTATCACACTTTGGCTGCCATGGCAAGGAATCACACATCCAGAATGATAGGCAGCACCATGGGATTGCGCTTGATCTTCTCAAAGATGAAGCGATGCACCTCGTCCTTGATGCGGTTCTTCAGGTCGGGCCAGTTCTCGCCGGAGAGATCGCCGGAGGCCAGAATGCGGCGCACCACATCCCTGGTCTGCTCGATGATGTCCTCGTTCTACCGCACATAGATGAAGCCGCGGCTGATCAGGTCGGGGCCGGACACCAGGCGGCAGTCGTCCCGGTTGATGCCCATGGCCACGATGATCAGGCCGTCCTCGCTGAGATGCTTGCGGTCCCGCAGCACCACATTGCCCACATCGCCCACGCCCAGGCCATCCACCAGCACCTCGCCGGAGGGCACCTGCTCACCCAGCATCAGCTGGTCCTGGTTCATCTCGATGACCTGGCCGATCTCCGGGATGACGATGTTGCGGCTGTCCATGCCCATGCTCTCGGCCAGCACGGCGTGCTGCCACAGCATGCGGTACTCGCCGTGCACGGGGATGAAGTACTTGGGCCGCACCAGGGCGTGCATCAGCTTCAGCTCCTCCTGCTTGGCGTGGCCGGAGACATGCACCTCGGCCATGGCCTCATAGACCACATTGGCGCCGCAGCGGTACAGCTGATTGATGACGCGGGAGATATACTTCTCGTTGCCGGGGATGGGGGAGGCGGAGATCACCACCGTGTCGCTGGGGCGGATCTGCAGCTTGCGATGCTCGGAATAGGCCATGCGGGTCAGGCCGGCCATGGGCTCGCCCTGGCTGCCGGTGGTCATCACCAGCACCTCGTTGTCCGGGTACTGGTCCAGGTTGTCCATCTCGATGATGTCGCCGTCCCGCAGCTTCAGCTCGCCCAGCTGCATGGCCACGCGGCTGACATTCACCATGCTGCGGCCGATGAAGCACACCCGGCGGCCGTAGGCCACAGCCCGGTCGATGACCATCTGCATGCGGTGGATATTGCTGGCGAACATGGCCACCAGCACGCGGCCCTCCGCGTCACGGAACACATTGTCGAAGGTGGTGCCGATCTTCTGCTCGGAGATGGTGGTGCCGGGGCGCTCCACATTGGTGGACTCGCACAGCATGGCCAGCACGCCCTGCTTGCCATAGGAGGCCAGGGTCTGCAGGTCGGTCACCTGTCCGTCGATGGGGGTGTAGTCGATCTTGAAGTCGCCGGAGCAGATCACCGTGCCGGCAGGGCAGGTGATGGCCAGGGCGCAGGCGCCGGCGATGGAATGGCTCACATGGATGAACTGCACGGTAAAGCAGCCCAGCTTCACCGTATCCAGGGGCTTCACCACCTGCATGGGGATGCCGCTGATGCGATGCTCCTTCAGCTTCAGGTCCACCAGGGCCAGGGTCAGCTTGGTGCCGAACAGGGGCGCGGGCACCTGGCGCAGGATGTATGGGGTGGCGCCGATATGGTCCTCATGGCCATGGGTCAGCAGGAAGCCGCGCACATGGTCGCGCTTCTCCACCAGGTAGCTCACATCGGGGATCACCAGATCCACGCCCAGCATATCATCCTTGGGGAAGATACTGCCGCAGTCCACCACCACGATATCGTCCTCGTACTCGAAGACATACATGTTCTTGCCGATCTCATCCACACCGCCCAGCGAGAACACGCGCAGACGGCTGGGTTCAGTCTTCTTCTGATTCACAGGATACCTCCTTCCGGGGTCAGTTCAGGGTAAAGCATTTCCACAAAGACAGGGCGCACAGCCCTGCCGAAAGTTCTGTTCGATCCACCGGCCACATGCTCCGGCCGATGCGCGCGCACCATCAAACCTGCGAGAGGCACATCATGCCGTCTCAGCGTCGGACGCCTATGCATTCGCTCGAAAGTCTCTCTGTTTATCATTATAGCACAGCTTTTTCCAAAACACTATACCAAATTTCCGCTTTTTTCCTGAAAATCTTGTGAAAGACCTGCGGTCGGCATTTGCCTGTCAGCCCGGCTTCTTCATCCGGGACGCAAACAGCCGATGCCCCGGGGGCCCGATCCCCGGGGCATCGGCTGTTTGCTGCGCCATTGTCTTGCGGCTCCGCCCTTATCCCCCCGTCCCCCTTCTCCCGCAAGCGGGAGAAGGGGGAGATACAGAGGTGGGGGCTTCGCCCCCACAC
>R14__coassemble_1186_pt1 | contig 13725 bp, 12 predicted proteins | sample R14__metabat2_high_PE_034 | metagenome-assembled genome bin R14
TTTACCCCGCGGCTCCTGTTTTTCTAAATTTACACTTTTAAAAAACCCGGGGCGCCGGTGCCCCGGGCACACCCCGGCCCGACGCTGTCTTTTATTTTCCGAGGATGATGATCCTTACGCCGTCAGGCGCGGTGAAGGAGAGCCGGTTCTGCCCGGTGTAGGGATCCGGGGACAGAGGCTGGGCTGTGATGTGATGCTGCTCCAGGCGGCGCTGCACATGCCGCAGGCTGCGGGCCTGCAGGGTCAGAGTCTGCTCCGGCAGCTGCTCTTCCCGATTCAGGCAGCGTAGCTCCAGCTGCATGGCGCCAAGCTGCAGCAGGAAGCTGGTCTCGTCACTGTCCTCCGGCACCAGCTGGCGCACGGGGCGGAAGCCCAGGGTCTCCATGTAGAAGTCCCATACGGCGGACTCATCCGTAGCCACGATGCTGACCCGGGCGGTCTTCAGGCGGCGCATGAAGGGATACAGCGTCCTGCGGCTGTTCCTTCGCCAGCGGCGCACCCGCGCCAGCTCCTTGCGCCAGTCCGGGTGGGTCACCACATAGGCCAGGGCCAGATACAGCAGCTGGCCGATCCAGGCCCCCACGATGTTGGAGAACAGATCGTCCAGATCATAGAAGCCCCGCCTGAAGATGAGCTGCAGGTTTTCCGTCAGGAAGGAGCAGGCAGCGCCTGCCAGCACAGGCCGCAGCCTGGGCTTCGCCCGGAACCAGTCGAAGACATAGGGCAGCAGATAACCCATGGGCACATAAAGGGCGATATTGAGGTACACCTGGGCGATGTCCTCCGGCTTCGTGATGCGGATGTGGGCCAGGCCCCTGTTGAAGCCCTGGGTGATGATATCTCGCAGGATACCCACGATGCCGGTGTCGATCTGCACCGAGCCCATCAGATCACCCAGCAGGTCCACATGCACCTGATACTCGGCGGTGGCGTGGCGGGAGAAGAACACCAGCCAGGCGTTGGCCAGCAGATAGCAGCCGAAAACGGCGTACAGCAGCATACGGCGGACCGTCAGCAGCCGCTGGGCGTCCGGCCTTGAGCCGCTCTGATGCAGGATGTTCAGCCCCAGCCTTCCGCAGATCCTGCGGTCCAGCAGGGGCAGCAGTACCACCAGGGCTGCTACCAGCACGGTCACCACCAGGTTGGTCAGGGGATTCGTGGTCGAAAGCATGGCAAGACCTCATTTCCGCAGGTGAAACCGGCAAAAGAAAGCGGGCAGCGTTTTCACGGGCTGTCCGCCATCGGTATTCAGAGCTTTTGTCCGCAGTAGATACAGAACTTTGCGGTCTGCGCCGCCTTCCGGCCGCATCTGGGGCACACAGCCTCCGATGCCACCTTCCTGCCGCAGTCGGAGCAGAACTTGTCGCCGGGGCTGAGCCGCCTGCCGCAGAAGGTGCAGAACAGCGTATTTCCGGCAGAGGCCTGAGTCTGGGTCTGCGTTACCTGTGTGAAGCTGTGGCCGACCGTGGACTGCGCGGCGGACTGCTCCTGCATATTGACGCTTTCGGCCTGGGACTCGGAGGCCACGGAGATGTTCTCGATTACGAAGCCGGTCAGCGCCAGGCCCAGACCGGCCAGCTTTTCGTTGGCGCGGCTCATGGCCTGCTCAGCCAGCTCGGTATAGTTGGCGGCCAGGTCCAGGGCGGGGATGCCGCTCTCCGCCACGGAGTCGGAAAGCATCGAGACCGCCACCCGTTTGATCTGCCCCTCCACATCGGAGATACGGCAGACAGCGGCGGAGCCCACGCATTCCTTCATGAACAGCTCGCCATCCGTCACCCGGAAGGACAGGCTGCCGAAGGCCCGGAGGCGGATGGAGCCGAAATCCTGGTCCCGCATCATCACGGGATTGGCAGTGCCCCACTTGATATCCAGCAGCTGACGGGTGCTGATGAACCATACATCCGCCTTGAAGGGGCTGTTGAAGCCATAACGCCAGGCCTGCAATCTGGTCAGTACGGGCAGATTCTGGGTTTCCAGGGTATAGCGGCCGGGGGTGAACACATCGGCCAGCTGCCCCTCGTTGACAAAAATGGCCAGCTGGCTTTCGCGCACGATGAGCTGGGCGCCCATCATGATGTCCTTGCCGCCCCGGTCATAGCGCCAGGCCACCACATCTGGAGTCTGACCGGTCCATTCGATGACGCCGATGCTCTGGCTGCGGAATACATCCATCAGGCCCATGGTCATGCCTCCCTTCGATTGTTCAGTGGATCCCCAGGGAACGGCGGACAGCCTCGTCCGCCAGCACCGTGACGGCGGGCAGCTCATGCACCGAGTCGATGCGCATGTCGATGCCCAGATACTCCGCCACATGGGCAATGGCATCCTCGGCATGCCCGGTCACGATATCGCTCATGCTGACATCGTTCGCCAGGTGTGTACCCAGCATGGGGCAGGCCAGCAGGTAAATGCGGCCATCCTCCAGCACGCTGACCAGCAGGCGCATGCCCGCCAGCTCATTGCCGAAGATATTCCGCATGGCGATCTCCAGACGCTCGTTGCCGTAATGCCAGCGGCCGGCCAGATACTCGTTGCTGTTCTCCGGCAGGCGGAAGCTCATCAGCATGCAGGAGCAGCCCGGATCCATGCGGCTGCGCATCAGACCCAGCTGGCGCCGCACGGCGGGCGCGTCCTTGACGCCGCCGGAGATCAGCCGACGGAAATAGTCATGACGGATGCGGCGCAGATTTTCGGAGCGGTCATAATGGGCGTCCTCGTTGTCCTGCTTCAGCCGACCGAGGAAACGGCTCAGCTCGGCCAGCAGCTCACGCAGGCCATCGCCCGTATCCAGATAGAGGATGGGGAGAAGGGGATAATGCTCATTCAGATAAGCTGTCAGCGTATCGGATTCCTCCCGGGGCAGCGCCACGGCCACGGCATCCACATGATGCCGCTGCAGGCTGTCGGCCGCTTCCTCAAAGGAGGAAAGGATCCTCGGCGCGCGGATGCCCAGATATTCCCAGTCGTTTACAGCCTCAAAGGCGGCAAGCACCCCGGGTTCTCTCGTCACCAGCATTAGCTTGTACATTCATGAACCTCCTGACATGTTTGATCCGCCCGGCGGAACAGGAAGTATTATACAATAAAACGGGAGAAAAAACAACAGTTTTTTCTATGCGGGGATGCTCAGCCCTCCAGGTCCTCGTCCAGTATCTCGCCTTCGGCTACGAAGGTGGTGGGACCGGTGAGCATCAGCCGGCTGGGCAGCTCGCCGGAGGTATCCACGCTGATCCGAAGCAGGCCGCCGTCCATGGTCACGGGCACCTCCTGTCCGGACACAAGGCCCAGAACGGTCAGCGCCGTCACCACCGAGCCGGTGCCAGTGCCGCAGGCCAGGGTAAAGTCCTCCACGCCACGCTCGAAGGTCAGCTCACGCAGGGCACCCGCGCCGTTCCAGTCCCAGAAGTTGACGTTGGCGCCCCTGGGAAAGGCGGGATGGAACCGCAGCTCCCGGCCCAGCTCCCGCAGCTCCGCCCTGTTCCTGTCCTTCAGACCGTCGATATGCACCACGGCATGGGGCAGGCCGGGGCAGCCCAGCTCCACATAGTGGGCCTCCACGGGCCCCTGCGAGGTCTGCAGCGTCAGACCCAGACGCAGGGTGGTCACATCATTCAGACGCACCCGGTATTCCCTGGCGCTGACACGGGTGCCCGTCACCAGGCCGGCCATGGTCTGTACACGCTGGGTCTCACCGGCGAGTCCTTTTTCGTAGCCGTAGCGGCAGATGCAGCGGGCGCCGTTGCCACACATTTCGCCCACGCTGCCGTCGGAATTGTAGAACAGCATGCGGTAGTCCGCGCCGTCCACGGTGGAAGCCTGCACCACCATCATGCCGTCCGCACCGACAGACACCCTGCGGCTGCAGAGCCTGGCCGCCAGGGCGGAAAGCCGCTCCTCCGCCAGCGCGCTGTTCCTGTTGTCGATCACGATGAAGTCATTGCCCGCGCCCTGCATCTTGGTGAATCGCATCGCTTCAGCCTCCGGTCATTTCATTCTGTCCATGTGGAAGGTCAGGGTGGCCGCTTCCGTATCCATGCGGCCCAGGGCCCCCAGGGGGATGGTCATCATGGGGCTGCCATGGCCGCTCTCCAGACCGTACATCACCGGGATGTCGATGCCCGACAAAGCCTCCCGGAAGCTGTCCAGCCAGGTATAGGACGGGTCATAGCCGTTTTCACACTCGGTGAACTGGCCCAGCAGCAGGCCGGCGCACTGTGACAGCTTGCCCGCGTTCCGCAGCTGCCAGATCATACGGTCCAGCCGGGCGCCGCTCTCATGCACATCCTCCAGAAACAGCAGCCTGCCCTCCGTTTCGATCTCATAGGGCGTGCCCATGGAGGCGCACACCAGCGACAGGTTGCCGCCGGTGACGATGCCCTCGGCCCGGCCCGGCTTCAGGGTACGCAGCGGTGAGCCGTCAGGGCAGATGAAATCGCAGTCGCTCAGCGTCAGGGATTCCCACAGGGAGCGCTTTTCCTCCTCTGTCAGGCCGTGGATCATGTTGGAGGAGGCCATGGGCCCGTGCCAGGTGCCCAGACCGCACTGCTGGTTCAGCACCAGATGGAAGGCGGTGATGTCGCTGTAGCCCACGAAGGGCTTGGGGTTGGCCCGGATGAGGTCCGGGTCCAGATACGGCACGGCGCGTCCTGCCCCATCGCCGCCGCGGGCGCAAAGGATGGCGTCCACCTGCGGGTCGGCAAACATGGCGTTCACCAGCGCCGCACGGTACGGGCCTTCGCCGGCCATGAAGCCGCCGTAACGGGTGTTCAGGTTTTCGGCGCATTTGACCCGGAAGCCCATGGCCTCCAGGGCCTGTACGCAGCGCTCCTTTTGCTCAGGCGTGATGGGAGAGGAGGCGCAGACCAGCCCGACGGTCGCGCCAGGACGAAGTGCCTTGGGAAACAGCATACCGCCACCTCCTTGCTTTACCGGTGAAGTATACCACAAGCGGCATGCCCGGCGCAAGAGACAAGCCCGGCCCGGCAGTCGGAAAAACGCAGGAAAGACAATCCGCGGCTTCCCCTTTACAGGCGGCCGGAAATATGCCATACTGAAAGCCCGGCCCGAAGGGACCGTCTCTTTGTGAAGGCCGGCTGATTTTTTTCACTGCCTGCATAAAATCCGCCCCGAAAATCGTCTGGTTGGATGTGGAGACCTCCACAGAACGAAAGGAGCGCAAAATGAAAAAGCTGATCTCTTTGCTGCTTGCGATGCTGATTGGCTGCGGCAGCGTTCTGGCCGAAGAAAACGATCCCGCCGACGCCCTTGAGGCGGAGGTGGCGGCCCAGGGCTGGGCCGGCTGCTGGGTGGAATGGACGCCTGAGCACATCAGCCAATATGAGGATATCCTGGGCCTGTAGGGCGAACTGTTGGATGAGGCTCCGGAGGGCTGGCTGACCCGGGAGGAGGCCATCGAGCTGGCCATCGCCCGCGTCCTGTCGCTGGACGAGCTGCTTTGGCCCCAGGCCTGGTATGGCGTGCGGGACCCGGAGCCGGTCACCGAGGAGCTGCTGCGGGGACTGTCCGTCTCCGCTGTGCCGTCCCGGGGCACGGAGGAGGGCCGGGATGTCTGGTATGTGTGGCTTTATGACCGGGAATGGATGACGGAATGGCTGGACTGCTACGCCATCACCCTGGACGCCCATTCCGGCGAATGCCTGGCTATCTTTACCCCCGGCGGCAACGGCTGAGTCGCCATCACCCCATGAAAGGAAGGATGCCCCATGAAGCGTCTGCCCCTGATCATTGCGTCCCTGCTGCTGTGCCTGTCCGTCCTGACAGCCGGAGCCGATTCGCTGCTGCTGCCCCTGTATGACGCGGCCACGGACCTGCTGTTCCACTCAGAGAATGTGACGGTGACTGCCTCGGTCACCTGCAGTCTGGACGGTGCCTTCTTCAAGGAAGCCGCCGTGACCCACAGTCAGTCCGGCATGGACTTCTATCGGGATGTGTACCTGACAACGCCCAGGGAGGACGGCAGCCTCCGGGAATCCGGCTACACCATCCTGAGCCTGGACGGGCAGACCACCGCGCTGCGCAGCTATCCGCCCTATGTGCTGGATTATGACCGGGAGGATGAGCGGGTCTGCATCCTGCGTCACTCCGTGGGGGTGGACAACCTGGTGCGGCTGTGCCGGAGCGTGGCAGAGCTGACGGAGAGCAGCCTGCCGGAGGGTGCCGTCACCTCGGAGCAGGAGGGCGCTGTGGTCATTTCCCTGGCCGGGGAGACCACTCCCGGTACGGTGAATACGCTGCTGACCAATCTGCTTTTGTATTACGGCTACGCCACCAAGGGCATCACCTATGACGATATGGCGCTGACCGCCTGGGGCGATGTCTATGACTACACCACCGTGGCCGAGGGCATCCTCTACTGCGTCTCCGACGCGGAGCTGGCCTCTCTGAATGCCTCCATCCGCCTGGACGAGTCCGGGCGGATGTCCGTGGTCACCGGCGTGGCGGAGCTGGCGATCTTCACCCGCGGCGGCAACACCCACAGCCTGAAGGTGGATTTCTCCCTGGAGGCCACCGACTGGGGCAGCACCGCTCTGCCTGCCTCCTCCGACCTGTACAGCTCCCGCTGGTGGCGTGAGGAGGAGTGATCCCAGGCAAAAGATCCGGGCAAAGGAAAAGGAACCGTCCGTGAAAGGCGGTTCCTTTTCCTTTGACCTCAGCGGCGGAGCAGGTGGTACTGCCGCACGCTGTATTCGCCCCGGTGGCGGGGGATGATCACACCCTGATACATGAGGGCGGCGCCTGTCCAGCTTTCGCCGGTGGCCTCGTCCTCGTAGACGGCCTCAGGATCCAGCCCTCTGGCCCGGATGGGCAGCACGGCCATGTTGTCATGCACATCCCGGGTGACCCAGGTCAGCAGGGCCTCGGAGCGGTCCTTCGATACGATCATCCAGGCGGAGGCGTCCCGGTCCGTCACGCAGTCGGTCAGGCGGTAGTAGTCGCCCTCCAGCGTCAGGCGGCGCAGGCCCCGGAAGGTGACGATCTGCCTCCGGACCTCTTCCTTTTCGGCATCCGGCAGCAGGTTCAGGTCCAGCTCGTAGCCGAAGGTGCCGGCCATGGCCACGGCCCCACGCACGGACAGGGGCGTTACCCGGCCCGTGGCCTCGTTGGGGGATACCGACACATGGGCGCCCATGGCGCACACGGGATAGCAGAAGGAGGTACCGTACTGGATGCGCAGCCGCTCGATGGGATCGGTGTTGTCGCTGGTCCAGATCTGGGGCGTGTAGTACAGCATGCCCAGGTCGAAGCGTCCGCCGCCGCCGCTGCAGCCCTCGATGAGCAGCTCCGGATTGGCGTCCAGCAGCCGCTGCATGAAGTCATACACACCCAGCACATAGCGGTACAGCACCTTGCCCTGGCTCTGCAGGCCCCGGGTGACGGTGTACACATCATGCACGGAGCGGTTCATGTCCATCTTGATGTAGTCGATGCCGCAGCCGGAGATCACCGCGTTGATGCGGCTGTAAATGCTGTCCACCACCTCCTCGCGGGAGAAGTCCAGCAGCAGCTGATCGCGGCTGCGCACCGGGGGCTTGCCGGGGATCACATAGGCCCAGTCCGGATGCTCCCGGTACAGATCGGAGGCCATGTTCACCATTTCCGGCTCGATCCACAGGCCGAAGCGCAGGCCCATGTCCTGAATCTTTTTTGCCAGCTCCTTCATGGAGCAGCCCAGCTTGGCCTCGTTCACGGTCCAGTCGCCCAGACCGTCATGGTCGTCGTTCCGGCGGCCGAACCAGCCGTCGTCCAGCACCATCATCTCCACGCCCAGCTCCTTCGCCCGGCGGGCGATGGAGAGCAGCTTTTCGCCGGTGAAGTTCATGTAGGTGGCTTCCCAGTTGTTGATGAGGATGGGCCGCTCCGCGTCCCGCCAGGGGCCGCGCACGATGTGCTTCCGCACCACATCATGCAGCCTTTGGCTCATGCCGGTAAGGCCCTCCGCGCTCAGCACCATCAGGGCCTCGGGGGCGGTAAAGCACTCGCCGGGCCGCAGCTCATAGTTGAAGCGCTCGTTCTGGATGCCCAGCAGCAGCCGGGTGGCACCGTAGGTGTCCGCGCCGATGCTGCCGGAGAAGGAGCCGCTCCACAGCAGGCCCACGCCCAAAGCCAGGCCGCTCTGCTCGGTGGCCTCATGCTCACACAGCACGGTGAAGGGATTCATGTGGTGGCTGGAAGTGCCGCGGCGGCTGCCCAGCAGCAGCTCTCCGTGGCTCACGGGCGTCCGCTCCGGCTGGCGCTCCATGGTGTGCTTGCCGTGGAAGACGATGCGGTCCAGGTCGGTGCGCACCACATCCACGCAGGTGCTGGCGGCATTCTCCAGGGTCAGCACGGCGCCGCCCCGGTTGGTGACGACGGCGGTGCGGGTGATGCAGTCATGGGCAGGCAGCACGCCGTACAGCAGCTTCACCTCCAGGCTCAGGCGCTCGTCCCGCAGGGTGACCTCCAGGGTCTGGGCCTCCTCATCATCGGCATAGACGGCGGGCATGCCCGGCAGGCTGTACTTGCCCGGCAGGATCCGGTGACCGGCATAGCGCAGATCGCAGCCGCTGACGCCCTGCGCGTCCCGCACACCGAAGGCGGTGCGGCGGTAGTCGCCGCTGCCCTCACAGGGATATTCCTGAGGCAGTGCGTCGCAGGAGACCGTGCGGTCCATGCCCGCGTCAAAGGGATTGCCGGAAAAGCCGCGGTCCAGGTACTGCAGGGCGTAGCTCATATCTCCCTCGCAGCGGGGACCGTAGTAGGTGTGTACCAGGATGCCGTGATGCATTACCTTCATCTGCCAGGTGGTGCGCAGCGTATGGATCGTCAGCGTCTGCGCCCCGGCATCATACAGGATGGGCATAGGTTCGTCACTCCGTCCTCCGGCAGGGCCGGATCATTCTTTCACAAGCAGCATGGCGTCGCAATCGTCCGTCTCCCAGGAGAGGACGCCCCCGTTGGTAGACAGGCGGCGGCCTGTCCACAGGTCCCGCCAGCTGCCCTCGGGCAGGCCATATTTGCGGCAGTCCACCTCCACCCGCTCACCCCGTTTGTTCAGGGAGAACATGGCCAGATAGTGCCGGCCGTTCAGCTCGGCGCAGAAGGCACGGCTGGCCCAGGCGTCGGCGGAGCATACGGGCCGGAAGTCCGGGCGGCGGCGCGCCACCTCGTTCACCTCGCGGTTTGTGGCGAAGAGCCTGGCACGGCTGCGGGCCTCCTCCCGGTCATAATCATCGCTGAGCATCATGACGCCGCCGGCGATGGCCGCGGAGGTGTAGCGGGCCCTGGCCTCGCCGTAGGAGCTGTCCTCCTCCATGCCGAAGGAGCGCAGCAGCACGATGTGGTCCGGGTCATTGAACTCATAAAGGCGGCGGTTCTGCCACCAGCCATAGGTCTGGGCATTCAGCACATAGGCCACGTCCTCGGCGGTGCCGAAGGCGTCGCAGGAGAAGCGGCGGGCATGGCCCCAGCCGCCGGGCAGCATGGGCGCGATGCTCAGGCTGATGAAGAAGGGATGCCCCACCTTTTCCGGCGACAGCAGCTCAGCCAGATAGCGGTAGCCCCGGTTCAGTGCCTGACGGCCCGTGGTCACGGCGGGGTCGTGGTGTGTACCCTCCATGCCTCCGTGGCTCAGGAAATCCAGCTTCACATACTCATAGCCCCACTCGATGAAGCGCTGCAGCTTCCAGCGGGTCAGGCTGCGCCACAGGGGATGGGTCACATCCATGGGGATGGCACCGTCCACACGGGGCAGAAGGCGGCCCTCCTCGTCCCGCAGCAGCAGCTCCTCGAAGGTGTGCCCGGGGTCGCTGGGCAGCTCGGCATGCACATCCCGTCCGAAGAAGGCGAAGGGCGCGTCATAGATCCCCGCGGACTGCCCGTTGGCGTGCTGCTCATCCCGCAGCCGCTTCAGGCCGTCCTCGCCGATGGGCTGCCAGCAGGCGTCCAGGTTGATGTAGGTGACGCCCCGGTTCTCAAAGCCCTTTGGCCGCAGCTCGCTGCGGAAGAATTCGCCGGTGCGGGCGAAGGTCCCCTCATTCAGCCGCCAGGCCAGGCCGGCCCAGCTGTTGAAGCCGAAGGGACTGCCGCCATTCCAGCGAAGCAGACCGTTCCTGTCGTGCAGTACGTCGCCGTAGCGCTCCAGCAGCAGCCGCCAGTCCGGGCCGTACAGCACACAGAAGCCGGCGGAGCTGACGGAGGACGCCCGCACCGCGCCGTGGGGCACGGTATCATGGCTGCCGGCGTCCGCCCAGCCGCTCACCAGCTCCAGGCTGCGGGCGTCATAGGCGGAACAGGTCACGGCGTTCTTCCAGGTGTCGAAATCCAGGGCGCCAAGCAGCAGTCCCTCCCGGTCGTCCGGACCGATCAGCACCGTCAGGTCATAGCTGACCCGGCCGGAGCGCAGGGGCAGGGCTTCAAAGCGGAGCCACATGGTGTTATCGTAGGGCACGGTAAGCATGCGGGTCTCCAGGCTTTTCCACAGGGCCAGCTTGCCCCGGGGCTCGCGGCGGTCGTCCTGCACCACCAGCGGCACCAGGCGCCTTGTGGTCACGGGCAGACCGTCCTGCCTGGCCAGGCTGCAGCGGGCTGTGGGCAGGTCCTCGGCACAGGACAGCTCCTCCGTCAGCAGCAGGCCGTTCTCCGACCAGCTGGCGGTCAGGCCGTTTTCCCGCTCCGTCACGCCCTGCAGGACCGCTGTGCGGGTATCGATGCGCACGCCCTCCGCGGTCTGGGCCTTGGCATACGCGCTGACAAGCAGCTGCTCCCCGTGCCACAGCTCAAAGCGTCCGGCTTCTCCCATTTTCCATGTCATGATGCGTCAGCTCCTTTTCATGCCCAGGAGTTTCCGGTCATTCGACAGCCCTTCCGGCGGAAGGACTGTCGGATGACCGGGGGAAGGGGAGAGCCCCTTCTCCCGGTCGGACATCCGTGGGGATGTCGGTAAAGCTTGAATATCCGGAAAAATCAGCCCTTCACGGCGCCCAGCATGATGCCCTTCACGAAATACTTCTGGATGAAGGGATAGATGGCGATGATGGGCAGGGTGGCCACCATGGTGGCGGCCATGCGGATGGAGTCCGCGGTGATGGTATTGCCCGCCTGCGCGGCAGACATCTTGGCGGATTCGGAGGTGCCGGTCTGATACTGGTTCAGGATCTGCACCAGGATGGACTGCATGGGCTTCAGGTTCTCGCTGCTGGTATACAGGTTGGCGTCGAACCAGCTGTTCCACTGCATGATGGCCACGAACAGGGCGACCGTCATCAGGATGGGCTTGCCCAGCGGCAGCACGAAGCCGAAGAAGATGTGGAGATCGTTGCCGCCATCGATGCGCACGGCCTCGAACAGGCTGTCCGGCATGGAGTCGATGTACGACTTGATCAGGATCATATTATACACGCTCATGACGTTCGGGAGAATATAAACCCAGAAATTATCCAGCAGGCCCAGGCCCTTCAGCACCATGTAGTAGGGCACCTGGCCGCCGCCGAAGTACATGGTGAACACGAACAGCAGGTTCCAGAACTTGCCGCCCACCAGCTCCCTGCGGGACAGGGAGTAGGCGCACATGGCGGTGACCAGCACGGCCAGAGGGGTACCGATGACGGTACGTGCCACGGTGATCAGGATGGAGTGCTGGAAGGCCGGACGGGTCAGAATGTCCTGATAGCTGTACAGGGAGAAGATACGGGGCCACAGATACAGGCCGCCGCGGGTGGCGTCCGTGGCATCGTTGATGGACACGATGAACACGTTCCAGAAGGGATACACCGTCACGATGGTGATCAGGGCCAGGAAGAGGACCTTGAAGATATCCAGGACCCATTCACTGCCGGTGCGGGTACGCTTGATGTGGTAATCGCCCACATGGGGTGCTTTTGCCGTATTCTGCATGGTCTTCCTCCTTTCTCAGAACAGCGCGGAGCCGTTCAGCTTGCTGGTGATCTTGTTGGCGCTCATGACCAGGATGAAGGACACGACGCTCTTGAACAGGCCCACGGCGGTACCGTAGGAGTACATGCCCTTGGTCAGGCCGTAGCGGTAGGCGTAGGTGTCCAGCACGTCGGAGTAGTCCAGGATGGCGTTGTTGCCCATCAGCAGCTGCTGCTCGAAGCCGGTGGACAGGATGCCGCCGATGGCCAGGATGAGCAGCACGCAGATCTGGGGCAGGATGGCGGGCAGGGTGATGTGGAACATCTGCTGCACGCGGTTGGCGCCGTCCACATCCGCCGCCTCATACAGATCCTGGCTGATGCCGGAGATGGAGGACAGATAGATGATGGCGTTGTAGCCGATGCCCTTCCAGGTGTTGGCAATGGCGATGATCCACCAGAAGGTGGGTCCGTCCTGGAAGAACAGGATGCTCTCCTGCGTCAGACCCAGGCCCTTCAGCAGGTCGTTTACGATGCCGTTGGCGGAGAGGAAGGTCAGGAAGATGTTGGAGGCGATAACCCAGGAGATGAAGTAGGGCAGATAGGAAGCGGTCTGCACGAACTTCTTGATCTTGGCGTTCTTGACCTCATTCAGCATCAGGGCCAGGATGATGGGAGCCGGGAAGGAGAAGAGCAGCGTCAGGCAGCTGGTGATCAGCGTGTTGCGCATGATGCTGGAGAAGCCGTTCTTCATGAAGTAGTCGAACCAGCGCCAGCCCACGAACTGGGCGGACAGCAGATCGTGCCAGTAGCCCAGCTTGGTGGGCTTGTAGTTGGTGAAGGCCATGTACAGGCCGGTCATGGGTGCGTAGCAGATCAGCACCACCCACACCAGGGCAGGCAGCAGCAGCAGGAACAGATACTTCTGATCCCACAGCCTGCGGCTCAGCGGCACCTTGCGGGGAGCGATCTTGCGATCGTTGATCACGGACATGGTTTTTCCCCCTCTTACCAAAGGAAGGGCAGCCCGACCAGCGGGACTGCCCTTCCGGATTCAGTCAGGCGGCAACACCTGACATGAAGTTGCGATTACTGGTCCAGACCCCACAGGGTGACACGGGCCTGATAGTTGGCGGTGATGACAGCCTCGACCTCTTCCACGCCGGCGGTCTGCAGGTCAGCCAGCAGCTGCTCGTAGATGGCGTCGCACTCCTCCACGGAGGAAGCGTTGACCATCTTGGGATAGGCGTTGTTGAACTTGTCGATGCAGCCCTGATACTCCAGCGCCTCGATGGTGGAACCGGTGGGCTCCAGGCCGGCATACAGAGCGGAATCGTAGTAGGTGTTGGTCAGGTTCTGATAGGCATAGCGGTTGGAGCGGTTCTTCACGTTGTACCAGATGCGGTTGGTGGTGCCGTCATCCTCATGGGCGCTGTTCTTCACGAACCAGGTCCACTTGGTGATGCCGGTATCGTTGATGGTGTTGGTGCTGTCAGCATTCCAGCGGTCCACGATGTCGCCGATGGGGGTGCGGACGCCGTCCACGAACTCCCAATCCTGGCCCTCGATGCCCCACAGGAGCAGGTCCTGGCCTTCCTGGCTGGCGCAGTAGTCGATGAACTTGCAGGCGGCGATCACGTCAGTGCAGTTGGTGGTCACGCCGATGGCGTCCCAGCCCAGGGAGGAACGGCCGCACAGGGTGGTCTTGTCGGGGTCAACGCCGTCGGCCACGACCTTGTAGGCCAGATACTCGCCGTTCTCGGCGCCGGTGGCCATGATGGCGCGGGAGGCAGCGTCGGCATCCCAGTAGGCGCCGGCCAGGCAGAACACGTTGTTCTGGCTCAGCTTCTGG
>R14__coassemble_1187_pt1 | contig 13719 bp, 10 predicted proteins | sample R14__metabat2_high_PE_034 | metagenome-assembled genome bin R14
CCGGCCTGCGCTATGTGCTGTACTGCTTTGCCACCGACCTGAACGATCCCAGCAGGGTCATCGCCGAGCCCGGCGGACTGTTCCTGGGACCGCTGGGCCATGAGCGCCTGGGCGACGTCAGCAACGTGACCTTCACCAACGGCGCCATTGCGGACGACGACGGCAGCATCTACATCTACTACGCCGCCTCTGATACCCGACTTCATGTCGCAAAGACCGACGTCGGTCGGTTGTGCGACTATGTGTTCAACACCCCCGCCGATCCGCTGCGCAGCCCGGACTGCGTGAAGCTGCGCTGCAGTCTGATCGAAAAGAACCTGAAATACATGGAGGCCCACAGGTGATCCGCCTGGCAGCCCCCATCTCGGACGGCTGCGTGCTGCCCCTGGGGACGGAGCTCCGTCTCCGGGGGCAGACTGATCTGGAGGGAGGGGCGCGGATCAGTCTGCTGGACCGCGACGGTACGCCGCTGGTCACCGGCACGGGCCTGGCCGCCTCGGGCCTCTTCACCGGCAGCCTGGCGGCGATTTCCGGGGACGGCAGCGGCCTGACCCTGGTCATCGACTGCGCCGGAGAGCGGACGGTCGTGCGTAACGTGGCGCTGGGCCTGGTGTTCCTGGCGGGCGGACAGAGCAACATGGAGCTGCCCCTGTGCAACGCCGGGGGTGGCGCGGAGGAGGTCAGCACCCATGACGATCCCGATCTGCGCTGGTACATGGTGCCGAAGGAAAGCCGCGCGGACCGGGCGGCCGAGGCCCGGAAGCAGTGCCGCTGGGAGCCCATGACCCCCGGCAGCAGCCCGGAGATGTCCGCCGTGGCCTACTTCTTTGCCAAACGCCTGCGGGAGCAGACAGGCAGCCCTGTGGGCATCATCGGCTGCTACTGGGGCGGCACCTCCATCGCTTCCTGGATCACGGAGGAGGGCCTGCGGAGCTGCGTGGCCGGGCGGAAATGCCTGGCCAAATGGCAGCGTGAGGCCCGGCCCATGACCATGGATGAATGGCAGGAGGCCAACGACCGCTTCATGGCCGAGCTGAACGCCTGGAACGACAGCGTGGCCGGGTGCCGCGGGGAGCAGCCCGGCATCGCGTGGAAGGACATCGAGCGGCTCTGCGGTCCATGCCCCTGGCATCCGCCCCTGGGGCCCGGCTCCCCCTACCGCCCCGGCGGTCTGGCGGAGACCATGGTCGGTTTTACAAACACGCTCCCGGTCAACGGCATCCTGTACTATCAGGGCGAGTCTGACGCGTATATGCTGGACAGCGGGCAGTACCGTGAGCTGCTGGAGCTGCTGGCGCGGGAATGGCGGCGGCGGCTGGACTGCCCCGACGCGCTCTTCCTCAATGTACAGCTGCCGGTGTACGAGGATCAGCCGCCGGAGGGCTGGGCATACATCCGCAGGGCCCAGGCGCGGGCCCGGATCCCGGACAGCGCCCTGGTCTGCACCGTCGACACCGGCGAGCGGGACAACATCCACCCCACTGAAAAGACCGCGGTCGGCTTCCGTCTGGCGGACACCTGGCTGGCCATGCGGGCCGGTGACGGCAGACCGCTGCCCTCCCCGCGCATCATCGCCAGCGCCGCCGTGGGCGATACGCTGGTGCTGACCTGCAGCCGGCCGCTGCGTGCCCCGGAGGGCGGCGCGAAGCACTTTGAGCTGCAGGATGAGGAGGGCGTCTGGCACCCGGCCGCGGCCCGCGTCGACGGCGCCCGCATCACCCTCACCTCTCCCGGCGTCACCCCCGTCGACTACCGCTACGCCTGGTTCAACTGGGGCAGGGTCAATGTCTTCGGCACGAACGGCGTGCCCCTCATGCCGGACTGAGGCCTCCCCGCACAATTGTAAAATTTTGTCAAAATCGCTCTTGCATCCCGGGCTGAAATGTGCTATACTGCAAAAGCGGCATGAAGGGCCTGGGGCTGTGCTGAACATAGCCATCGGTCGACCTCAAGGTTGAGCGAGTGGCCAAGCCATCATTGCCAAAGAAATGAGGTGAGTTAGCAATGAAGGAAAAGATCCATCCCAAGTACGGCGAGTGCGTTGTGCGCTGCGTTTGCGGCGAGACCTTCGTCACCGGCTCCACCAAGAAGGAGCTGAGGGTTGATATCTGCAGCAAGTGCCATCCCTTCTTCACCGGCAAGCAGAAGCTGGTGGATACCGGCGGCCGCGTTGATCGCTTCAAGAAGCGCTTCAATCTGCAGTAACCGTCATCCGGGGCATCATCTTTTGATGGTGCCCTGTTTTCGTTCAGGAAGCTATGCAAAGAAGCATTGAAACGCCCGGCGCGGCATAAAGCGCGGAAAAGGAGACCCATTTTATGGCAGAAAGCAAGCAGAAGCGGGTGGACATCGGCGGACAGGCGGTGATGGAGGGGGTCATGATGAAGAGTCCGGACGCCATCGCCATCGCCGTGCGCCGCCCTGACCAGACCATCGTGGTCACCCGCCACGAATATGAGCCCCTGAGCAAAAAGCATCACTGGATGGGCCTGCCCTTCATCCGCGGCGCGGTGAACATGGCCACCATGCTCTCCAGCGGCATGCAGACCCTGACCGAATCCACCAAAATGCTGGGCGTCATGGATGAGGAGCCCACCAAATTCGAGCTGTGGCTCAGCAAGAAGCTGGGCAAGGGCATCGACAAGATCGTCATGGCTGTGGCCGTGGTGCTGGCCGTGGTGCTGTCCGTGGGCCTGTTCATGGCCCTGCCCGCCGCCATCGAGAACCTGCTGAAGGGGGCCGGCTGGGCCGACTGGGCCTACACCCTGGCGGGCGGCGTGATCAAGATCGCCCTTCTTATCGGCTACATGGCCTTCTGCGGCATGGTGCCGGACGTGCGCCGCACCTTCCAGTACCACGGTGCCGAGCACAAGACCGTGTACTGCCATGAGTCCGGCGCCGAGCTGACCCCCGGCAACGCCCAGCCCTTCACCACCCTGCATCCCCGCTGCGGCACCGCCTTCCTGCTCATCGTGTTCGTCATCAGCATCCTGCTGTTCCTGCTGATGAACGTGACGGTGCTGAAGCCCGTGAACAACTATTTCCTGCGGCTGCTGGCCCATCTCGTCATGCTGCCCGTCGTGGCGGGCGTCAGCTATGAGGTGCTGAAGGGCCTGGCTCATTCCGAGAGCAAAATCGCGAGGATCCTGCGCTGGCCCGGCCTGCAGATGCAGCGGCTGACCACCCGCCAGCCCGACGAGGGCATGCTGGAGTGCGCCATCGTGGCCATGAATGTGGCCCTGCACGGCATGCCCGAGGGCCTGGAGACCACCGAGGAGGGCTACACCGTGATGCACACCTTCCGGGACAGTGAGCCCAAGGCATGAACAGCAGGGAGCTGATCGATCAGACGGCGCGCCGTCTTTGGCAGGCGGGCATTGAGGATTCCCGGGTGGATGCCGCCCTGCTGCTGAACCATGTGACCGGCATCCCGCCGCTGGAGCTGAGGCTGGGGCTGGAGCTGCCGCCCTTCGACGAAACGGCCTTCGAGCGTCTGGTGGCCGAGCGCCTCACCCGCAGGCCGCTGCAGTATATCCTGGGCAGCCAGCCCTTTTACGGCCATGAGTTCCTGGTGGACGAGCGGGTGCTGATCCCCAGGCAGGAGACCGAGCTGCTGGCGGAGGCCGTGCTGGAGTACCTGCTGCCCAGGCGGAATGAGTCTCTGCAGGTGCTGGACCTGTGCTGCGGCTCCGGCTGCATCGGGCTTTCCGTTGCCCTGGCCATGGACTGCCAGACGGTCCTGCTGGATCTCTCGGAGGACGCCCTGGCGGTGGCCAGGCTCAACGCCGAGAGGCTGCGTGCCAGGCGGTGCTTTATCATCAAATCGGACCTGTATGAGGCCGTGGCGCCGCTGGATTTTCATGTCATCGTGTCCAATCCGCCCTACATCCCCAGCCGCGTGTGCGATACGCTGCAGGCGGAGGTCAGGCGGGAGCCGCTGATGGCGCTGGACGGCGGTCCGGACGGCCTGGCGCTGTACCGCCGCATCATCGCGGAGGCCCCGGAGCATCTGCATCGGGGCGGACAGCTGTTCCTGTAGATCGGCGACGGTCAGGGCGATGCCGTGCGGCAGCTGTGCCGCGAGGCCGGCTTCCGCGAGGTGGAGCTCAGGTATGACCTGGGCCACAGGGAGCGGATCGTCATCGCCCGGGGAGCCGGGGGCCAATAACACACAGAGGAAGCGTACTCAAATGGAAACAAAGGTTTTGAAGCCCGATGAGGCTGCGCTGTCGCTGGCGGCGGAGCTGCTGAGGGCGGGGCAGCTGGTGGCCTTCCCCACCGAGACGGTGTACGGCCTGGGCGCCAACGCCCTGGAGCCGGAGGCCGTGCTGTCCATCTTCGCGGCCAAGGGACGGCCGGCGGACAATCCGCTGATCGTGCATGTGTGGCGGCGTGAGCAGCTGCCTGCCCTGTGCGAGGTGACGCCCCTGGCGGAGCGGCTGATGGACGCCTTCTGGCCCGGACCGCTGACGCTGCTGCTGCGGCGCACGGCCCTGGTGCCCGACTGCGTGACGGCGGGCCTGCCCACGGTGGCGGTGCGGATGCCCTCCCATCCCGTGGCGGCGGCCATGCTGAAGGCCTGCGACCTGCCCGTGGCCGCGCCCTCCGCCAATCTCAGCGGCAAGCCAAGCCCCACCGCCGCGGCCCATGTGCTGCGGGATATGGCGGGCCGGGTGCCCCTGATCCTGGACGGCGGGGCCTGCGAGGTGGGCGTGGAAAGCACGGTGCTGGACATCAGCGGGGAGCGGCCCTGCATCCTGCGGCCGGGCGGCGTCACCCAGGGCATGCTGGAGGCTGTCATCGGGCCGGTGGACCTGGCGGGCAGCATCCTGAGGCCCCTGAAGGAGGGCGAGAAGGCTCTCTCCCCCGGCATGCGGTATCGCCACTACTCCCCCGACGGACAGGTGACGCTGGTCACCGGAAAAACGGAGCAGGCTGTCACAAAAGCCCTGCGCGCCGTGTATGAACAGGCGAAGGGCAACGGTCACCGGGCCTGCGTGCTGTGCTTCACCGAGCATATGGCCGCGCTGCGGGACTGCGAGCCCCATGACCTGGGCAGCCGGGATGACCCCGCCCAGGTGGCCCATCGGCTGTTCGACCTGCTGCGGAGGCTGGATGACGAGCATATGGATGTCATCTTCTCCGAGGTGGTGGCGCCGGAGGGCGTGGGCCTGGCGGTGATGAACCGGCTGGGCCGGGCCGCCTCCTTCCATACGCTGGAGGCGGAGACTGTCCTGAAGCAAGCTGACTGAACGGAGGAGCGAGTGCAATGAAGCGTTTTCTGGCCATTCTTTTGCTGGTGATCGGCCTTGTGAGCCTGGCGGCGGGTATCGCCGTGCCCCTGTATGTGAATGCCAATTCCTATGTGAAGCAGGCCGATTCCGTGGCCTACAAGGCCCTGGGGCAGCACATCACCCCGGCCCTGGCCCGTGAGCTGCTGACCTCCGGCATCCACACCAAGATGGCCCTGGTGGGCAGCATCGACCTGACGCTGGACAGCTTCCTGAAGCACGGCATCACCATCCTGGGCCAGACCTACACGCTCTCCACCTTCCTGAAGAAGGACGTGACGCCCTTCCAGACCGAGGTGATCCGCTGCGGCATCTATGTCTACGCCTACAACACGCAGTTCATCATCCTGGGCGGCGTGCTGACCGTGCTGGGGCTGCTGCTGCTGATCCTGGGCAGGAAGAGGCGCCGCCGCTGACATCACGCCACCGACCCGGAGCGAAGGGACTCCCCCGCTCCGGGCCTGTTTTGTATTTCGGAAAGGACAGCCTATGAGCGACTTCTGCGGCGTGATCGCCGAGTTCGATCCCTTTCACCTGGGCCATGCCCGTCTGCTGGGCGAGGCGAGGCGGCTGACGGGCTGCGGCGCGGTGGGCGCGGTGATGTCCGGCTGCTTCACCCAGCGCGGCGCGCCTGCGCTGCTCTCGCCCCACGCAAGGGCGGCCATGGCCCTCTCCGGCGGCGCGGACATCGTGACGGCGCTGCCTGCCCTGTGGAGCCTGCGGGACGCGGAGCGCTTCGCCCTGGGGGGCGTGGCGGCGCTGCGGCGCATGGGCTGCGACAGCCTCTGCTTCGGCAGCGAGAGCGGCGATCTCCCCCTTTTGCGGCGCACGGCGGATGCTCTGGAGGACCCCAACCCCACCATGCTGGCGGCCATCCACAGCCGCCTGGACGCGGGGATGGGCTATCCCGCCGCGCTGCAGGCCGCGCTGTCCGTGGTGCTGCCGGAGGGCGCTGAGCTTTTGTCCCGGCCCAACGACACGCTGGCGGTGTGCTACCTGCGGGCCATCCGGCGGCTGGGGGCCGACATGACGCCCTTCGCCGTGCGGCGCACCGGCAGCTATCACGACGGCGGCATGGCCGGCGCGGCCTCCTCGGCCACGGCGGTACGGGGCGCGGTGCTTCGGGGCGACTGGAGCGGCGCGGCCGCCGGTCTGACGGAGGAGGGCTGCGCCATCCTGCGGCGTGAGGCTCTGAACGGCCGTCTGCACCGCCCTGAGGCCCTGGAAGGGGCGCTGCTGGTTCGGCTGAGGTCCATGTCGGGTGAGGAGTGGGAGGCCCTTCCAGGGGCCTCTGAGGGCCTGGGAGACAGGCTGCGGAAGGCGGCGCGCCGGGCGGCATCCCTGGATGAGCTGCTGCGGCTGGCGGGCACGCGCCGCTATCCCACGGCGCGGCTGAGGCGGCTGTGCATGCACGCGCTGCTGCGGATCGATGAGGACACGCTTTCCGACGCGCCTCTGCCGGAGCGGCTGCAGGTGCTGGGCTTCCGCCGTGACAGCGCGTGGCTGCTGAGCCGCATGGGCGGCGCCGCGGCGGTGCGGGCTGCGGACCTGCCGGAGGACCCCGCGGAGGACCTGGCCTGGGACCTGTGGGCCCTTGGCGCGGGGCTTCCCTCCGGCATGAGGTACACGGAGCCGCCCGTCAGAGGCTGACGGCTCCTCAGGCGCCGGGCTGCTCCGCGGCGGCCTGCGCGGCCCTCTCACGGTCCTCCTGCTCCATCATCTCCCGCATCCAGTCCGGGAGGCCGGGGGCATCCTCATACTCGCGCTGCTCATACTGCTGCTCACGGGACCGGCACGGCGCGGCGGGCTGCTGCTGCTGACCGTCCTGCACATGGCGGCTGTGCCAGGAGCGCAGGAGCTTCTGCCAGTTCCGGACGGGCTGACCGCTCTTGTCCAGCCAGCCGCGGCTGTCGAAATAGCACACGAACTCGCCGGGATCCACCTGCAGCTTGTACCTGTCGATGAAGCGGCGGGCCTCCTCCACGGTGCAGCGGCTCAGGTCTGCCTCCGTCTCCTGAGGAGAGAAAACCGTTTCAGCGGACAGTCCCTCCGTCCCCTCCTGTCCCGGGGCCTCCTCCCTTCCCGGAGCCTGCACCGGCGCGGTCTGGACAGCCGTCTCTCCCCGAGAGGAAAAACACACCTCCGTGGGCAGTCCCTCCGTCCCCTCCTCTCCCGGAGCCGCCACGCTCCCCTCCGCGCCCTCACACACGGGCGCCCGGGCCTGGACTTCGGGTTCGGGATCGGATTCGGAATGGACTTCTGCTTCAGTTTCGGTTTTCTTTTTGGACCTGGGCTTGGACTTGGGTTTGGACTTGGGATTATGATTAGGCTGCGAAATGGTGCGATCGCATGCGATCGCACCATTGACCGGCACAGCGGGCTTTTCGTAGCGCGAAGCAGCGTTCTTCCGGTTGGTCAGGCAGCGCTCCCGGTAGGAGGCGGCGTGGCGGTCGTGATCCTGCAGGACGCGCCCCAGAATCAGGCGGGCGGCGTCGTTCGGGGGCATGGTGACCTCCTCTCCCAGGGCGTACAGGGCAGCCTGCCCGATGACCTGTCCCTTCCTTGCGTCTGACAGGGTGAGCAGCTCACGCAGCATATTGATCTCCAGCAGCAGACCGATAGGTTCCTTTTTGCTCAATGCTTCATACATCCTTTCGTTCAGTCATTCAAAATCGGGTGAACAGGTTGCGAAACGGGTCGGGGGCGGACGAATGGGCGCAGGAAAAGACATGGACGGCCTCCTCTCTCGGATCAATGTGATTCCCGTTACCATGGGGTGCTTCGGGCGACATGCAGGTTATATCACCTGAGGTTCTTTTTGTCAAGTGGGGGCCGGCAGGCTTCATGGGGTAAGACTGGGGTAAGAAGGGGTGCTTTGGGGGTGATACGGGTGGTCCGTGAAAGCGCTTACAATGCCCGCAAATGCCCACGGCGTCTGGCTTTCTCCTCTGGACGCAAAAAACCAAAAAATTTTTTTGAGTTCCGCAAATGCCCGCCGCGTCTGGCTTTGCGGCGTTTTGGCCTGTAAACATGAACGTTTTTTGAAAATGTAAGGCTTACATTCGACCATTGCCGAACGATTCTGCCCTGCTGCTGTCCTCGCCGTGGAGCCGTATTTTCTCCCTTTCGGGGAAGGTGACTGCCCTGCGGCGGATGGCGCTTCGCTGCCGCCGGCAGAGCTGGTTGACTGTGGTGCTGCGTTGCCCGCCCCCCCGGCTCCGAAGGCCGGGGCCTGGAAACTGAAATTCGGCTGACCGGTCATTTTTCTTCCGAAAGCCCTTTGCAGCGGGCATTTTCTGTGGTATAATAGGAATGAGTTTTTCATGTGCTGGGGGGCTGGGCATGAGCTTGATCCGTTTGATCCTCGATTTGGGTCCTGCGCCATCGTGCTGGACCTGGTGCTGATGGTGATATCCTTCCGGAAACGGACGGACACGGGCCGCGCGCTGGGCTACACGCTGTGCGCCGCGTTTTGCTGCACCGTGACCTATTTCTGCAGCGTGTTTGTGGAGACCCGGTGGCTGTATGAGCTGCTGCAGGGCCTCTATTTCAGCTGTGTCACGGTGGCGCTGCTGTGCATCCTGCGGTTCATGATGCTTTTCATCAACCTGCGGAAGCCGTTCTATGAGCGGATCTGGTATGTCCTGGTAACGGCGGGCATCCTGGATGTGCTGACGGAGAGCACCAACGTCCTCCATCACGCGGCCATTACCTACACCCCCGTGGAGCGTGTGCTGCATTACTTCACCTACGCTCCCCTCACGCCCTTCCGGCTGCATCTGATCTTCTGCTATGTGCTGGTGGGCCTGCTGGCGTGTCTGCTTCTGCAGAAGGTGGTCAGCGTGCCTGCCGGGTACAGGAGCAAATACGGCCTCGCCCTGGGCATCCTGCTGGGCGTGGTGGCCCTCAACGCCGTCTACCTCTACTTCCCCACCCCCGGCGGCAGCGACTTCCTGGACTACTCCCTGCTGGGCTACAGCGTGGCGGCCCTGGCCTTCTACTGGCTGGCCTTCCGCTACAGCACCGGCAGCATGACGAAGGTCTATCAGGGCTGGATGTACAACTCCCTGCGGCAGGGCGTGCTGCTCTTCGACTATGAAGGCAGGCTGCTGATGAGCAATGACGCCGTCCGCACCATGATGCCCACCGTCAGCCTGCGGGAGGGCTCCCCCATGGGCATCTTCCTCGTCGACTCAGGCCTGAACAAAAAGCTGACCGTGCCGCTGACGGATACGGCTGTGCAGTTCTATCAGCCCAAGGGCGGTATCTCCGTGCCCATGCGCTGCGAGACCCATGTGCTGAACAACAGGCACGGCCGGCTCGTGGGCCAGCTGTTCATCATCTCCCCCGTGGTGCAGGATACCGACCTGCTGACGGGCTTCATGACCTGGGAATACTTCCGCTTCCTGCATCCCGGCAGCACCAGGCCCATCCCTGCGGACGGCGTGTGCGTCATGTGCGATATCAACGGCCTGGGTGAGATCAACGAAAACCATGGCCGGGCCGCGGGCGACCAGGCGCTGCAGTATCTGGCCAATGAGCTGCGGACGGCCTTTACGGAGGACACCGCCTTCATCCGCTGCCGTGAGGCCAACCTGGCCCTGGTGTGCGGCCCCCTGACGGAGGCTGTGGCCCAGGAGCGGCTGCGCGCCATCAAGGCCCGTCTGGCCGCGCTGCCGGAGGAACGCCGCTTCAGCATCCAGTCCACCGTGCTGGCCCTGTCGGAGGGCTCCGCCGCGCCGGAGGCCATCGAACGCTGCACCCGCATCATCCGCATCAAGAAGCTGATGGACCGCTCCGCCAGCCACTCCGACCTGCTGAATTCCATCATCCAGATCCTGCAGGAGTGCGATTCCGACACCGAGGCCCATGTGCAGCGCACCCAGCAGATGTGCATGGTGCTGGGCCGCAGGCTGGGCCTGGGCGAGGATGACCTGAGCCACCTGAGCCTGCTGGCCATCCTGCATGACATCGGCAAGATCGGCGTGCCGCTGGACATCCTCAACAAGCCCGGCAAGCTGAGCCCCACCGAGTGGAACGTGATCAAAAGCCATGTGGAGAAGGGCGCCCGCATCGCCGCCAGCTCAGCCGACCTGAAGGACATCAGCTACATGATCCTCTGCCATCATGAGCGCTGGGACGGCAAGGGCTATCCTGCCGGCCTGAGCAAGGAGAGCATCCCTCTGCTGAGCCGCATCATCTCGGTGGTGGACTCCTACGACGCCATGGTGTACAACCGCTCCTACCGCCGGGCCATGAGCCCCGAGGCGGCCCGGAACGAGCTGCGCCGCTGTGCCGGCACCCAGTTCGACCCCACCATCGTGACCGCCATGCTGCAGCTGCTGGAGGAGAGCGAAGAGGCGCCCCACACCGGCGAGGCAGCCGCGGCCTCCGAGAACGGCTATGTGCCCGGCTTCCGTGACGCCGAATGGAGCCGCCGGGATGCCGAGGAAACGGCCTCCGGCAACGTGTACCCCATGGTCTACACCCGCTATATCATCAACCAGCAGGGACAGGTCATCAGCGCCGACGAGGATTTTGAGCGGCTGACCGGCTACAGCCAGGACGATGTCAGGGACATGAAGCTGACCCAGCAGGACCTGCTGCCTGTGGAGGACTGGGAGGAATACGGCAGCAATGTGATCGCCTGCCAGAAGGCCAGCAGCGGCTCCGCCTACCTGGAGCACCGCATCCTGAAGAAGGACGGCAGCGTGATCCGGGTGGCCTGCCTGGGCCGCGCCTACTATGACTCCGCCGCCCGCGCCACCTTCACCGAGATCTTCGTGACCGACATTATCGAATGCCACGCCATGAGCCAGCTGCTGGAGGCGGAGCACACCCGCGCCATGGGCAAGCTGGAGGCCTGGGAGAGCAAGTTCCGCACCGACTCCCTCACCGGCCTGCTGAACCACGAGGCCTTCTGCGGCGACGCCCAGGAGCTGATGCTCTCCGGCGACCGGCAGGCCGTGCTGCTGATGCTGGACCTGGACCACTTCAAGAGCTACAACGATACCTTCGGCCACCGCATGGGCGACGAGTTTCTGATCCTCTGCGCCCAGAACCTGGCCGGCCTGCTGGAGGAGGGCGAGCGGGCCAGCCGCATGGGCGGCGACGAGTTCGCGGCGCTGCTGCTCTTCGCGAAGGACGCGCCGGAGGCGGAGATCAGCGGCCGCTGCGCCCACATCTGCCGGCAGCTGAACCTGCTGCTCTCGGCCCACAGCCGGGGCGTTTCCGGCGTCAGCTGCGGCGCGGCGGTCTGCGGGCCGGACACCCGGGGCTTCGACAGGCTGTATGAAGCGGCGGACAAGGCGCTGTACCGGGCCAAGGAGGCCGGGCGCGGCCGCTTCGTGCTGGCCGAGAAATAACGCGGCCGCCGGGATAGCTTTCGGCCGCTGACCCGTTTGAATGGTTGAAACCGATTTTGGGGAGGAACATGGCATGAAAAAGGTGGCACTGATCCTGCTGTGCGCGGCGCTGGCGCTTTTTGTGGGGCTGGCGGCGGCCGATACCTCATCTCTGCTGACGGCGGATATCTCCGGCAGCAACGCCGCCACCACGGTGTTCTATGTGAACGCGACCAGGAGCGGCAGCTTCCTGACGCTGGACGGCGCGCTGGGCCAGGGCAATGTGTACCACGGCAGCAGCTACAGCCGCACCGGCCTCTATGACGAGTGGCTCTACGGCTTCTATGATGTGACGGTGACGGGCCCCGCGGGCACCCAGGATTACAAGTGGGTGGCCTCCGCCGATGAGGCCCAGGCGCCCTACCACACGGACTGGGTGGCCAGCAGCACGCTGACCGTGCCCTTCTACGGCACGGGCGTGTATACCGTGACCGTACGCAGCGTGGTGGCCAGCGACTACCTCTACGACGCCTATGTGCGCACCTGGAGGGTGAACCCCACCTGGTCCCTGGGCAGCAGCTACGGCTGCACCTGCAGCTACAGCTATCCCCTGGTCACCGCCACACCCACGGCCCGCGTCACGGCCACGCCCTCCGGCACCGCCTCCGCCATCAGGCTGAACAGCAGCTATGCCCAGGCCGGCGGCACTGTGACAGGCACCATCACCCGCTACACCACTGGCGTCAGCCACAGCATCGAATGGGTGCATCAGAACGGCGCCAGCACCACCCAGACCATGGGCACGGCCTATGGCAGCTTCATCTTCACCATTCCCTCCGGCTGGTCAACCGGCTATGTGTACGCCACGCTGGTGACCAGGCTGGGCAGCCGTGAGCTGGGCCGCAGCACCGCCACGCTGTACATCACCGGCAGCGCCGCCACGGCCACGCCTACCGCCGCCCCCGCTGGCGAGCCCTCCCTGCTGACCCTGGCCGCCGAGACCCTGTCCCCCGGCGATACCCTGTACTACACCGTGACCCGCTACACCCGGGGCGTGACCCACACGGTGGACTTCTACCATCAGAACGGCAGCTCCTTCAGCCAGTCCCTGGGCACCTCCACCGGCACCTTCAACACGGTGATCCCGGCCGGCTGGAGCAGCGGTACCGTTACCGTGGTGCTGACCACCCGGCTGAACGGCGTGTCCGTGGGCACCTCCGTGGCGGAGCTGACGCTGATCTCCGGCACCTCCTACGCCGCCTCCGAGCTGACGCTGTACAACACCCAGGCCGTGCCCGGGCAGACTGTGGGCGGCTATGTGACGGTCTATGCCTCCGGCGTGACCCACAGCATCCTGTGGAAGCACAGCAACGGCTCCGCCAAGAGCACCAGCTGGGGCACGCAGTCCGGCTCCCTCAGCTTCACGGTGCCCAGCAACTGGCCCAGCGGCAAGGTCACCGTGACCCTGACCACCCATCGGGGCACCACTGTTCTGGGCACCAGCGTATGCACCTTCACGATCAAGAGCAGCTCCCCCACCGTGAAGCCCACAGCCAAGCCCACCGCCACCCCCAACGCCAGCCTGCAGAAGCTGAAGGACGGCATGATCTACCCCAGCAAGGGCTGGCGGCAGGACGGCACCAACGGCCTGGTAAGCATGGGCTCCTCCATGCTGAAGCGGCTCACCGACTTCGACCGCAGCAGCTGGGCCAGCTATGTGATGAACACCAGCCAGGAGGGCGACAAGATCCCTGAGTACGCCTTCGACTTTGATGACGCCACCGTCGGCGCCGTCTGGATCCGCGTGGGTCAGGCAGGCTCCGGCTACGGCACCACCGCCCGGCCCTACGCCCTGTCCGTGTATGTGGACTGTGACCAAGGGCGGCAGCTCATCGAGAAGAAGCTCTCCACCAAGGTGAACGCGGGCGTCCAGGGCTTCGAGGAGATCGATCTGGGCCAGACCCTGACCGGCGTGACCAGGATCGAGATCTTCATCCGGGACATCCGCACCGGCAGCAAGCAGAAATACAAGGTGATCACCACCGACTTCTGCTTCACGGCCTTCAGATAAGCGCAAAAAAATC
>R14__coassemble_1197_pt1 | contig 13633 bp, 12 predicted proteins | sample R14__metabat2_high_PE_034 | metagenome-assembled genome bin R14
ATGTGTCGGCGCGTGTGGAATAGGGGCGGAGCGGCAATACAGATCAACCGGCTCTGCCGATGGCCGCGAAGCGCCATCGGTCATGTCATAATGGCATAAGGGGCTTGAGTTGTAACGCAGCTTCAGCCCATTTTCACGCTTCTGTCAGAAATCACAGTTTGCTTTTTTCACAAAATGTGCTATACTGGCATTTGGCGAGCCATTTTGTATGGCAGCCGATGAATGGATTATGACGGAGGTGCTCTCATGAATATAGGTATCCGGCTCCATGACGCCGCGGGCGTCGGCCTGGAGGAGAAGCTGCGCAGCGCCAGGGCCCAGGGCTTTACCTGCGCCCACATCGCCATGCAGAAGGTGGTCCCCGGCTTCAAGATGATGGACGCGCCGTCGCTGCTGACGCCCGAGCTGGCCCGGGAGGTCAGGGCGCTGCTGGAGAAGTACGGCATGCACTGCGCCGTACTGGGCTGCTATCTGAACCTGGCAACCCCCGATCCCAAGGCGCTGGAGGAGACCGTGGCCTGCTACAAGGCCCATCTGCGCTTTGCCAAGTGGATCGGCGCCGACGTGGTGGGCACCGAGACCGGCGCGCCCAACACCACCTACACCACCGTGCCCGAGTGCTATACCGAGGAGTCTCTGCAGCTGTTCATTGAGCGCGTGACCCCCGTGGTGCGCTATGCCGAGGAGCTGGAGCAGGACTTTGCCATCGAGCCCGTCATCCGGCACATCGTCAGCGACAATGAGCGCGCCATGCGTGTGCTGGAGGCTGTGAACAGCCCCCGGCTGCGCATCATCCTGGATACCGTGAACCTGCTGAACCGGGCCAACGCGGAGCAGGCGGACAGCATCGTGGAGGACGCCGTGTCCCGCTTTGGCGAGAGGATCAGCGTGCTGCACATGAAGGACTGGCAGCCCATCCCCGGCGACACCGAGGTCAAGAGCCTGGCCTGCGGGCTGGGCAACATGGACTACACCCGCCTGGTGGCCTTCGCCCTGCAGCATCCCGGCATCCCCATGACGCTGGAGGACACGAAGCCGGAGAATGCCGAGGCGGCCAGGCTATGCCTGGAGAGCTATGCCGCCGCTGCCGATGAGTGAGCCTGTCATTGCCCGCAAGCCTCCGGACCACACCGAGATCTTCCGCCGCAAGGAGATCAAGTATCTGCTGACGCCGGAGCGCTATGAGGCCCTGCGGGAGTTCTTCGGCTCCACCCTGGAGGTGGACCGCTACGGCCGGCAGACCGTGCGCAGCGTCTATTACGATACGCCGGGCTTTGATCTGATCCGCCGTTCCCTGCAGCATCCGGATTATAAGGAGAAGCTGCGGGTGAGGGGCTACGGCGGCCCGGACAGCGGTATGCCCATGTTTGCCGAGATCAAGAAAAAGCTTCACGGCATCGTCTACAAGCGGCGCGTCCCCTTTGACGGAGGCCTGCTGCCGGGATGCCTGCCGGAGCGCTTTGACCGGTATGAGGAGGAGATCACCCGCCGGGAGCTGATGGCCATGTTTGAGCATTACCGGCTGCTGCGGCCCGCCTGCTTCATCGCCTGTGAGCGCACCGCCTGCGTGGGGCCGGAGGATCTGCGGGTCACCTTTGACGAGGACCTGCGCTTCCGCACGGATCGCCTCTCTCTGCTGGAGCAGACGGACGGACGGCCCATCCTGAAGCCCGGTACCGTGGTCATGGAGGTGAAATATCCCGGCGGCGCGCCGCTGTGGATCTCCGATGCCTTCAGCCGCATGGGCATCTTCCCTTAGAGCATGTCCAAATACGGCCGTGCCTATACCTATTTTATTGCCGGAGGTTCCGAAACCAATGCTTAACTCTGTGCTTTCCAATCATGTGACGCTGTGGCAGCTGCTGCTGTGCCTGGGCTGCGCGGCGGTTTTCGGGCTGGTGAATATGCTGGCCTTCCGCTTCCGCAGCGTGACCAGCCGCAGCTTTTCCCTGACGCTGGTGGTGCTGCCTGTGGCGGTGTCCGCGGTGGTCATGCTGGTGAACGGCAGCATCGGCCTGGGGCTGGTGACCGCCGGCACCTTCGCCATGGCCCGCTTCCGCAGCATGCCCGGCACGGCCCGGGAGATCTGCGCCGTGTTCGTATCCATCGCTTTGGGCATCGCCTGCGGCACCGGCTGCCTGACCGCCGGCCTGGTACTGGTCCTCGTCACCTCGCTGCTGTGTCTGCTGCTGACCGTGACCCGCATCTGCGACACGCCTGCCAATACCCGGCTGCTGAAGCTGACTGTGCCGGAGCATCTGGACTACAATACCGCCTTCGCCGAGACCTTCGCGAAGCATCAGGTGAAGGCCACCCTGCTGACGGTGCGCACCGCCAACATGGGCACCCTGATGGAGACCAGCTGGGAGCTGGTGCTGCCCTCCGCCCAGATCCCGAAGGCCTTCCTGGACGACCTGCGTACCGTGAACAGCAATCTGTCGGTGGCCATCACCTCTCCGGGCGAGAAGCAGTCCCTGTGAGCATAAGCGCACGATAAAACGGATACCCTGCCTGCGACGGCATCGGGTATCCGTTTTTTGCGCGCTTATTTCAGGGCTGCCGCAGCGGTCTGCAGGGCCTCCAGCTCGGTGGAGAGCTCCGTCTGGTTGTCGGCGGTGGAGGTGCCTGTGGTCAGGCGGGTGTAGTAGTTGTCGATGGTGGTGAGGATGGGGGTGATCAGTCCGGTGTCCACCAGGTAGGCGCCGCCGCCCTGCAGGGAGGCGTAGCTTTCGTTGAGGATCTGGATGGTGTAGACCGAGGAGCGGATGACAGCCAGCTGTGCGTTGGAGTTGCTGGCCGCGGTGCGGGAAAGATAACGGGAATAGGTGATGGCGGTGTCGCACTCCCGCTGGATCCGCTCCACCGTCAGGCTGTGATAATCATTTTTGAAGCTCAGGGAAGGCGCGGATGTGATCAGCACCACCACAAGGGCAATGGCCAGCGCAATGGTCAGCAGCGTATGCAGCAGCCCTCTGCTGCGTCCGGCCTCTCCCATGCTGTGGCTCCCGCGGGCATAACCCTTTCTGTAGCTGCCTTTGTTCATGAAAAATACCTCCCGGATCGATTGATGGCCCCACAGCGTGGGGCAGGCTCCGCCACCATTGTACCACTTTCGTAAAATTTGTAAAGAGAATTTGACGAAAAAGCAGTGATTTTTCGCTGAAAATCGGAAGAAAATGGGCAGTCAACGCCACTTTTTTGTCGATTTTGCGTCCACCGGACACAAAAATGGGCAGTCTCTTCACCAAACCGGGACAAAAATCGAAAAAGCCGCTGCTTTTTCCCGACTTTGCTGAGGTGCTGTGTCACCGCGCAACAATCCCATTTGTGAAGCAAATTGTGAAGCGGTCTCCGGCCTGCCGAAGGCCTTCCGGAGAAATTCCGCAACAAAGAAATGACGATGCGGCGTCAAAAGCCTGCTCCGGCTGTGAGCAATTGTCATCAGGCGTTTCACTTTTCCGGCGAAAGTGTGCCGTCCGGTCAGAATCAATCGGGCAGTCTTCATGAAAAACAGAAGAAAAAAGAAAAAGCCGGGGCTTTTCCGCCAAACTGACGCAAAGCTGTGTCGGCCCGTCACAAACGGAAGCGTGAAAAAAGCCTCTCCCCTTTGTGACGGGGAGAGGTGAAAATATTGTTACATGATGTAAAGCTCTCCGGAGGGATCGGCGTCGATCATAAGCTCGCTGCCGGGCTTGACGGTGGCCGCCACGATGGCGCGGGCCACCATGGTCTCCACATGGCTCTGCAGATACCGCTTCAGGGGCCTGGCGCCGAAGGCGGGATCGTAGCCCCGGTCCACCACGGTATTCATGGCGTTTTCCGTCAGGGAGACGGAGAGCTTCCGGTCCGCCAGACGGCGGTTCAGGCCCTGCAGCAGCAGCAGCACGATGCGGCCGATCTGCTCCCGGCGCAGCGGGCTGAACATGATGGTCTCATCGATACGGTTCAGGAACTCGGGGCGGAAGTGGCTCTTCAGCATACGCTCCACCTGAGACCTGGCGCTGTCGGAGATGCGGTCGCCCTCGATGCCCTCCAGGATGAACTCGCTGCCAAGATTGCTGGTCATGATGAGGATGGTGTTCTTGAAGTCCACGGTGCGGCCCTGGCCGTCTGTGATTCGGCCGTCGTCCAGCACCTGCAGCAGCACATTGAACACATCCGGGTGGGCCTTTTCCACCTCATCGAACAGTACCACGGTATAGGGATGACGGCGCACGGCCTCGGTCAGCTGGCCGCCCTCGTCATAGCCCACATAGCCGGGAGGCGCGCCGATGAGCCGGGAGACGCTGTGCTTCTCCATGTACTCGCTCATGTCGATACGCACCATGCTCCGCTCGTCGTCGAACAGCGCCTGGGCCAGGGCCTTGGCCAGCTCGGTCTTGCCGACGCCCGTGGGTCCCAGGAACAGGAAGCTGCCAAGGGGCCTGTTGGGGTCCTGGATACCGGCGCGGCTGCGCAGGATGGCCTCGGACACCAGCCGGACGGCCTCATCCTGGCCGATGACGCGCTCATGCAGCACATCCTCCAGGTGCAGCAGCTTCTCCCGCTCGCTCTCCAGCAGCTTGTTGACGGGGATGCCGGTCCAGCGGGCCACGATGCGGGCGATCTCCTCCTCGGTGACGCGGTCGCGCAGCAGGCTGTCCTCGCCCCGGGCCTCTTCGGCGCGGGATTCCTCCTCCTGCAGCTCCTTCTGCAGGCGGGGCAGCTCGCCGTACTTCAGCTCGGCGGCACGGTTCAGGTCATAGCTGCGTTCGGCCTTCTCGATCTCGGCACGGGTGTGCTCCAGCTGCTCACGGAGGCCGCTGACCTTCTGGATGGCGCTCTTCTCCGCCTCCCAGCGGGCCTGCATGCCGTTGAAGACGTCCCGCTTCTCGGCCAGCTCCTTCTGCACGCCGGCCAGATGCTCCTTCGTGATCTCGTCGTCGTCCTTCTTCAGAGCGGCCTCCTCGATCTCCAGCTGCATGATGCGGCGGCGCACATCGTCCAGCTCACTGGGCAGGCTGTCGATCTCGGTACGGATGGTGGCGCAGGCCTCATCCACCAGGTCGATGGCCTTGTCCGGCAGGAAGCGGTCGGTGATGTAGCGGTCGGACAGGGTGGCGGCGGCGATCAGGGCAGCGTCCTGGATCTTCACGCCGTGGAACACCTCATAGCGCTCCTTCAGGCCGCGCAGGATGGCCACGGTGTCCTCCACCGTGGGCTCGGCCACCATCACCGTCTGGAAGCGGCGCTCCAGGGCGGCGTCCTTCTCGATGTACTTGCGGTATTCGTCCAGGGTGGTGGCGCCGATGCAGTGCAGCTCGCCCCGGGCCAGCATGGGCTTCAGCAGGTTGCCGGCGTCCATGGCGCCGTCCGTCTTGCCCGCGCCAACGATGGTGTGCAGCTCATCGATGAACAGGATGATGCGGCCGCTGCTCTTCTTGATCTCGGCCAGCACGGCCTTCAGACGCTCCTCGAATTCACCGCGGAACTTGGCGCCGGCGATCAGGGCACCCATGTCCAGGGAGAACACGGTGCGGTCCTTCAGGCTGTCGGGCACGTCGCCGCTGACGATGCGCTGGGCCAGACCCTCGGCGATGGCGGTCTTGCCCACGCCGGGCTCACCGATCAGCACGGGGTTGTTCTTGGTCTTGCGGGAAAGGATGCGGATCACATTGCGGATCTCGGTATCACGGCCGATGACAGGGTCCAGCTTCTGCTGCCGGGCCAGCTCCACCAGATCGGAGCCGTACTTTTTCAGGGCGTCGTAGGTCTCCTCGGGGGAGTCGGTGGTGACGCGGGTGGCGCCGCGCACCTCAGACAGGGCCTTCAGGAAGGCGTCCTCATGCCAGCCGCACCTTTTGAGGATGTCCTTCATGCGGCTGCCGGGCCTGGCAGCCAGACCGAGCCAGATATGCTCCACGGAGATGTACTCGTCCTTCATCTGCTTCGCCCGGGCCTCCGCCTCGTTCAGGGAGCGCTCCAGCTCGGGAGAGATGTAGACCTTGTCTGTCTCGCGGCCGGGGCCGGTGACGCGGGGGATGCGGGTGAGGGCGTCCGTGACCTGGGCCTTCAGGGTATCGGGGGAGATGCCGCATTTGTTCAGCAGCTGCGGGATGAGGCCGCTGCCGTCCTCCAGCAGCGCCAGGGCCAGGTGCTCCTGGTCGATCTGCATATGGTTGTATTCCACCGCGATGGCCTGCGCCCGCTGCACCGCCGCCACGGATTTCTGCGTAAACTGATTCAGGTTCATATCGTGTACCTCCTGAAAGGTCAGTCTGAAGATCAGTTTGACTTTCTTTGACCTTTCGAGGACATTGTACACCTTTTCGGCGTTTTGTCAAGGGGTTTTTGCGGGGCGGACGAGGAAATATTTGCCCGGTGCCGCTTGTGCATTGCTGCTCCGCCCCTATCCCCCGGCCATCCGGCACTCAAAAGCAGGGAGCCTGAGCAGTGACCTGCTGCTTACCCCTGTGCTTCGGTGCGGGAATTCCGCCGGCCGCAGGTCCCGGAGGTGCGTGGGCGTGCCCTTGTTCACCCAATTTTCATTGAACCGTAACCGAAGCTTCGCCGACGGGCGGAGCTTTTTTCAGGTTCGTTTCAGGTCGGGTCCGTAAGATATCGGCTGTCATCGGGCCGTGGAGCGGCCCAAAAGGAAAATGAGGAGGGGAACGAGCCTTGATCGAAGTCAGACATCTGACCAAGAAATACGGGAGTCACGCGGCTGTGGACGACCTGTCCTTCACCATCGAGAAGGGCGTGATCTACGGCTTCCTGGGGCCAAACGGCGCGGGCAAGTCCACGACCATGAACATCATCACGGGCTGCCTCGGCGCCACGGACGGTGAGGTGCTCATTGACGGGCATTCCATCACCGAGGAGCCCATGGCGGCCAAGAAGCTGATCGGCTATCTGCCGGAGCTGCCGCCCGTCTACATGGACATGACGCCTGAGGAATACCTGCGGTTCATCCTGCAGGCCAAGAAGGTGCCCATGGCCAAACGGGCGGAGCAGCTGAAGTCCGTGATGGAGAAGACCCGCATCACCGAGATGAAGGACCGGCTGATCCGCAACCTGTCCAAGGGCTACCGGCAGCGCGTCGGTATCGCCCAGGCGCTGATAGGCGATCCTGAGATCATCATCCTGGATGAGCCCACCGTGGGCCTGGATCCGGCGCAGATCATCGAGATCCGCGAGCTGATCCGGGAGCTGGGCAAGGATCACACCATCGTGCTGTCCAGCCACATCCTGAGCGAGGTGCAGGCGGTGTGCGACGCCATCATGATCATCTCCCACGGCAGGCTGGTGGCCAGCGATACCGCCGAGAACCTGACCACGCTCTTTGCCGGCAAGACCACCCTGAAGCTGGAGATCCGTGCCGACCGTGACCGGGCGGCCGCCGTGCTGGGCCGTGTGTAGGGCATCGATACCGTGGACTGGACGGACGGCGAGACGGACACGGTCCGGGCCGAGGTGCATCCCACCGACAATGCCGATATCCGGGAGGCCCTGTTCAATGCCTTTGCGGAGGAGAAGCTGCCCCTGCTGGAGCTGACCCGCGTTCGCGCCAGCCTGGAGGATGTGTTCCTGGAGCTGACCGGCGGCGACGCGCCGGCAGCAAGTGTGCCCGCGCAGCCTGAGGCGTCCGCCGTAGCCGCGCAGCCTGCAGCCGGGGCTCAAGAAGCAAAGGAGGCGAGTGCCGAATGATCGCCGTGTTCCGCCGGGAGCTTGGCTCCTATTTCAAGGGCGTGCTGGGCTATCTGCTCTCCGCCTTCCTGCTGATCTTCGCGGGCATCTATACCATGGCCTACAACCTCAGCGGCTACTGCAACAACTTTGAGTATGTGCTCAATGCCATCTGTTTCATCTATCTGATCGCCGTGCCGATCATCTCCATGCGGGCCCTGGCGGAGGAAAAGCGCCAGAAGACCGACCAGCTGCTGTATGCTCTGCCCATCCGTCTGAGCGATGTGGTCATCGGCAAGTATCTGGGCATGGTGTGCGTGCTGGCGGTGCCTGTGGCCATCATGGCGCTGTATCCGCTGATCCTCAGCCAGTGGGGCAGCATCTCCTATACCAATGCCTACGGCGCGCTGCTGGCCTTCTTCCTGCTGGGCGCCTGCCTGCTGTCCATCGGCCTGTTCATTTCCTCCATGACCGAGAGCCAGGTGGCCAGTGCCGTCATCACCCTGGTGGCCATGCTGCTGCTGTACTTCATGAGCGGCCTGGCCAGCTATGTGTCCACCGACAGCTCCTCCTCCCTGCTGGCCCTGTGCGTGCTGGCGCTGCTCTTCGCCGTGATCCTGCAGATGCTGACGAAAAACCCAATCATCTCCGGCCTTACCGGCGTGGTGCTGGTGGGCGGACTGATCGTGTGGCACAGCGTCAATCCGGATGTGTTCTCCGGCCTGTTCCCCAACATGATGAACGCCATCAGCGTGTTTGAACGCTTCGATACCTTCGTGGACGGCGTGTTCGACCTGACGGCCATCGTGTACTACCTGTCCATCATTGCGGTGTTCCTGTTCCTGACGGTGCAGGCCATGGAGAAGCGGAGGTGGAGCGAATGAGCCAGCAGAAGAAAAAGCGCGGCGGCCTGAAGAAGCTGTTCGGCAGCCGCTTCCGGGCGGGCAGCTATTCCGCCTTCGCCGCGGTGATCGTCATCGTGATCGCCATCTTTGCCAACCTGATGGTGAACTCCCTGCCCACCTCGGTCACCCAGCTGGATATGACGGGCAGCGCCCTGTATACCCTGTCCGACCAGACGAAGCGCATCGTGTCCTCGGTGGACAAGGATGTGAATCTGTACCTGCTGGCCACCACCGGCAATGAGGATGATACCATCCTGCGGCTGCTGAACCGCTATGCGGAGCTGAACAGCCATGTGAAGGTGACCTGCGTGGACCCCAACACACAGCCCACCTTCCTGCAGAGCTATGAGCTGACCACCTCCCGCCTGTATGCCAACAGCGTCATCGTCGACTGCGGCGGCCGCTACCGTCTGGTCAGCTACACCGACATCTATGTGACCGACTACAGCATGAACTATTCCACCTACAGCTATGACACCACCACCACCTTCGACGGTGAGAATGCCCTGACCAATGCCATTCACTATGTGGCCAGCGACAATCTGCCCAAGGTCTACACCCTGACGGGCCACGGCGAGAGCGACCTGTCCTCCAGCCTGAGCGAGGCCATTGCCCAGGATAACATGGAGACGGAGTCCCTGTCCCTGATGACCGCCGAGAGCATCCCCGAGGACGCCACCGCCATCATCATCAACGCGCCCACCTCCGACCTGAATGAGAACGAAGCGGCCCTGCTGACCGAGTGGCTGGCAAACGGCGGCAGCATCGCCCTGACCACCGGCTATTTCGAGGCCGACAAGATGCCCAATCTGCTCAGCGTGACCCAGTCCATGGGCCTGACCGTGACCAAGGGCATCGTCATCGAGGCCGACAACCAGATGTACTATCCCCGCTATCCCCATTACCTGCTGCCCACCATCGAGAGCCATGACATCACGGACGCGCTGATCGACGGCAAGTATTACATCCTGACGCCTCTGGCCCAGGGCCTGGTGGAGAGCGAGGGCAGCGAGGCCACCGTCACCTGGCTGCTGACCACCTCCGATTCCTCCTATGCCAAGCAGGCCGGCCTAAACCTGACCACCACCGCCAGGGAGGACGGCGACACGGACGGCCCCTTCCATGTGGCAGCCGTATCCGAGAAGAATGACGGCAAGCTGCTGTGGATCGCCTCCGACAGCTTCCTGAACAGCAACGTGGACCAGGTGGTATCCGGCGCCAACAGCGACCTGTACCTGAATGCCCTGAACTGGATGGGCGACCAGGAGGAGAGCATCTCCATCCGCGCCAAGTCCATGGACAATGAGACCCTGACCGTGCCCGCCGCGTCCTCCACCCTGTGGAGCGTCATCATGATCGGCGGCATCCCCGCGGTGCTGGCCGCCATGGGCATCATCATCTGGATAAGGAGGAAACGCCGTTGAAACGCTCGCTGAAATCCATCATCCTGCTGTGCGTGCTGGCGGTGTGCGTGGGCGGCTATCTGCTCATCAGTAACCAGACCAACCAGGCCACCACAGCGACCACCGAGAACAAGGAAGCCGTGGCCCTGGCCGGACACACCCTGGAGGAGCTGTCCGCCCTCTCCTGGACCACCGATGACGGCACCATCCGTTTCACCAAATCCGACGCCGGCTGGCGCTATGACGCCGACAGCGCCTTCCCTGCCAACGCCACCACCCTGGACGGCCTGGCGGACAAGCTGATCGACCTGACCGCCGACCGCAGCGTGGACAATGTGACCGACCTGTCCATCTACGGCCTGAGCGAGCCCGCCTTCACCCTGACCGCGGAGTGGAGCGACGGCACCTCCACCGCCTACGGGCTGGGCGACGCCACCGCCTTCGCGGACGGCTACTATGTCAGCCGCTCCGGCGACGACAAGGTGTATATCGTCAGCACCTCGCTGAAGACCACCTTCCAGAAGACGCTGAACAGCCTGGCCGTGAAGGAGACCATCCCCACGGCGGATACCGTGACCCGCGTGACCACGGCCGGTGTGGATGCTTCCTATGACGAAACCAGCCGCACCGTGAACACCGACCAGCACTGGTATGCCGCCGACGGCACCGTGCTGGACACCTCCTCCGTGGAGGACCTGGTCAGCGACATCAAGGGCATCGCCTGGGATGAGCTGGTCACCGGCTCCGCCACCGAGGAGCAGCTGAGCACCTGGGGCCTGACAGACAGCGCCGTGACGCTCACCCTGTATGACGGCGACACCGCGGTCCGTACCCTGCTGATCGGCACGACTGATGATGACGGTGACTACTATGCCAGGCTGCCCGGCTCCAGGATGGTATATACCGTGGAGGCTTCGGACCTGAGCGACGCGCTCTCCGCCACCCATGACAGCCTGAAGGCCGTGAACGTGCTGCTGACGCTGCCCTATGACGATGTGCAGGCCGCGCAGCTGACCGCGGGAAGCGTCACCTGTGCCCTGCAGACCATCGATCAGCGGCCCGTCCAGGAGGAGTCCGCAGCCACCGATACGGACGCGGAGGCCGAAGCTGTTGAGGATCCCACGGAGGATGACGAAGCTCTGTGGAAGCAGCTGATCGCCATCAAGGCCACCGGCACCGCCGAAGCGAAGGACGGCGACATCCTGCTGACCGTCGCAGTCACCAATTGCAACGGCATCGCTGCCGAACTGGTCATCCGCGAGTATGACGCGGACAGCTATCAGGCCAGCCTGGATGGCGGCGAGGCGGTTACCGTGTCCGCCGACAAGGTGGACAAGCTGATCCGCACGCTGAAGCAGATGAACTGAACTCTGCACTGACCTTCCCTACGCCCGGAGGCACAAAACCTCTTCAAAGCTTCTACAGGCTTCCTCCATAAGCCTTTCCAAAGCCTCCTTAAAGCCTCTTCATGTTCTTTCCCTTCCTTTCCTTACTCTTTCCTGTCCTCTTTCTTCGTGTCTGCCGTGTCTCCGGGCTTTTGCCGGCAGATGGGCAGGGCGGTCTCAGCAGCCGTCCTGCTTTTTTTGTTAACAAATCGTTCTTTCTCTCTTCATCCACAGTTCAGGTTGACGGGGTATGCTTTATTCAGGAATCGTGGGAGGTGCGTTTGGGTGCGGGTCCTGATTGCGGAGGATGAGCCCGGCATTGCGCGCGGGCTGAAGGTGCTGCTGGAAAAGAACCGTTTCTGCGCGGATACGGTCTGCGATGGACTGTAGGCTCTGGAAAGCGCGCTGCATGTCAGCTATGATGTGATCGTGCTGGATATCATGATGCCTGGGCTGGACGGACTGTCCGTGCTGCACCGCATCCGCCAGAAGGGGCTGACTGTGCCGGTGATGCTGCTGACGGCCCGGGGAGAGATCGGTGACCGGGTCATCGGATTGAATGCCGGAGCGGACGACTATCTGCCAAAGCCCTTCGCCCCGGCGGAGCTGGTGGCCAGGGTCGTCGCGCTCTCCCGCCGCAGCGCCGCCTATGCGGACAGAAAGCTGTCCTGCGGCAACCTCATCCTGGACTGCAGCCGCTATCTGCTGTGCCGGGATGAGGAGCAGCTGCGGCTGAACAACAAGGAGTTCCAGCTGATGGAGCTGTTTATGCAGCATCCGCGCTTCGTGTTTTCGGCGGAGCAGCTGATGGACAGGGTCTGGACCCAGGACAGCGGGGCCGCGCCGGATGTGGTGTGGACCTATATCGGCTTCCTGCGCAAAAAGCTGCGGCAGCTCGGCGCGGATGTGGAGATCAAGACCATCCGCGGCGCCGGCTACAGCCTGGAGGCGCCCTCATGCTGAAGAAGCTGCGCAGGCGCTTTATCATTGCGGTGATGCTGGCGGTGGTGGCGGTGCTGCTGCTGTTCGCGGCGGGCCTGTGCCTGTGGAACCACGCGTCCATGACCGCGGAGCTGGACAGGATGCTGGACGGCATTGCCGTGGCGGAGCAGCGCGAGGCTCCCGAGGCGGCTCCAAACGGCTTTCCCATCACCGGGGCCTTTGAGATCGGTCCCAACGAAACGGAATATACCACCCGCTTCTTTGCCGTACACCTGAACGACAACGGCGGCAGCCGTACCATGGATTTCATCAGCGCCGTTACCGAAGAGGAGGCGGACGAATACGCCGCCGAGGCCCTTGCCACGGGCCGTGAACGGGGCTGGCTGGGCATTTATCGCTTCCTGACGGTCAAAGGGGAGGATGACACCATCGTCATCTTCCTGAACGCCTCGGCGCAGCAGGGCTTCGGCTCCTCGCTGCTGCAGGGCGCGCTGATCATTACGGTATCCGCCTCTGTGATGATCTTCCTGCTGGTGCTGCTCTTCTCCACCCGGGCCATCCGCCCCTATATGCGGAACATGGAGCAGCAGAAGCGCTTCATCACCGACGCGGGTCACGAGCTGAAGACGCCCCTGACCTCCATTGCCACCAGCGCCGAGGTGCTGGCTATGGAGGTGGGCGAGGACGATGAGTGGATCGGCAACATCCGCAGCCAGACTGGCAGGATGACGAAGCTGGTGAATGACCTGGTGGCCCTTTCCCGCATGAACGAGGAGCTGCCCTTCCCGGAGATGACCGAATTTTCACTGACCGATGCCGCCTGGGAGACCGCGGAGCCCTTCACAGCCCTGGCCGGGGCTCGCGGCAAGGAGCTGCGCTGCAGGATCAGGGATGGGCTGACGCTGAGGGGAGACCGTGAATCGGTGCAGCGGCTGATCTCCATCCTGCTGGACAATGCCGTGAAATATGCCCTGCCGGACGGCGGGATCAGCCTGACCGTGGACAGCCTGCACGGACGGAGACGCATCATGGTGGAAAACCGCTGCAGCCTGCCGAAGGACTTCGACACTGCCCGCCTGTTTGAGCGCTTTTACCGCCCGGATGCCTCCCGCACCTCATCCACCGGCGGCACAGGCGTGGGCCTGGCCATGGCACGGGCCATTGCGGAGGCTCACCACGGCTGCATCCGCGCCGAACGCCCGGACAGGGACACCATCCGTTTTATCGCCATGCTGTAAGGAGAAAGCCATGACTGATGAAGAAGTACTCATGCGCGACCTTGGACGGGAGATGCTGTACTATAAGGCGGCGCTGGATATCATGACCGTGAAGC
>R14__coassemble_1201_pt1 | contig 13625 bp, 9 predicted proteins | sample R14__metabat2_high_PE_034 | metagenome-assembled genome bin R14
AGTACTCCTCGCGGGTGAGACGCTTGTTCTCATCATAGGTCCTGCGAACAGTGGCGTAGCCCTTGCTGTTGGCAACAGGCTTGCCATCAGCGCCATAATTCCGCTGATAGATCACATTGCCCGCGTCATCGTACTCGCGGTCGAAAGCGAAATAACCATCCGCAGTGACGACGGGCTGGTCGTTCTCGTCGTAGTACTCCTCACGGGTGAGACGCTTGTTCTCATCATAGGTCCTGCGAACAGTGGCATAGCCCTTCGCATTGGCCAGGAGTTTGCTGTCAGCGCCGTAGGTCGCCTGATAGTTCACATTGCCTGCTTCGTCGTATCCCCTGTCATAGGCAAAGTAACCATCCGCAGTGACGACGGGCTGATCGTTCTCGTCGTAGTACTCCTCACGGGTGAGGCGCTTGTTCTCGTCATAGGTGCGTCGCACAATGGCATAGCCCTTGCTGTTGGCCAGGAGCCTGCTGTCGGTGCCGTAGGTCGCCTGGTAATTTACATTGCCGGCTTCGTCATATCCCCTGTCGTAGGCAAAGTAACCATCCGCAGTGATGACAGGCTGATCATTCACGTCATAGAATTCTTCGCGAAGTAGTTGCTTGTCCTCGTTGTAAGTACGACGAACAATGGCGTAACCCTTGGCCAGGGCAATGGGCTGGCCATCGGTGCCGTAGGTCTTCTGATAATTGTTATTGCCCGCTTCATCATAGCCGCGGTCGAAAGCGAAGTAGCCGTCTGTAGTCAGCACAGGCTGATCGTTGCCATCGTAGTACTCCTCACGGACAAGCTGCTTGCTCTCGTTGTAGGTCCTGCGGACGGTGGAATAGCCCTTGCTGTTTGCGATGGGCTGTCCATCCGCACCGTAGTTCTTCTGATAGATGACATTGCCCGCTTCGTCGTAGTCGCGGTCGAAGGCAAAGCAGCCGTCGGTGATCACCACAGGCTGACCGTTGACATCGTAGTACTCTTCGCGAACGATGCGCTTGTCAGCGTTATAAGTCCTGCGGACAATGGCGTAGCCCTTGCTGTTGGCAATGGGCTGGCCATCGGTGCCATAGGTCTGCTGGTAAGTCACGTTGCCGGCATCGTCATAGCCGCGGTCATAGGCGAAGTAGCCGTCCGTGATGATGACAGGCTGACCGTTCACATCGTAGAACTCTTCGCGGGTGACGCGCTTGTTCTCATCGTAAGTCCTGCGGACGATGGCGTAGCCCTTGCTGTTGGCCAAAGGCTGACCGTCAGTGCCGTAGGTCTTCTGATAGGTCACATTGCCGGGGGCATCATAATCCCGGTCATAGGCAAAGTAACCGTCCGTAATCTGCACGGGCTGGTCGTTCTCGTCATAGTATTCCTCACGGGTGATCCGCTTGTCGGCATTGTATGTCCGACGCACGATCGCGTAACCCTTGCTGTTGGCAATGGGCTGACTGTCCGCTCCGTAGGTCTTCTGATAATTGCAGTTGCCTGCATCATCATAACCGCGCTCGAGGGCGAAATAGCCGTCCGTGGTTACGATAGGCTGATCGTTCTCGTCGTAGTACTCCTCACGGGTCAAGCGGTTGTTTTCGTCATAGGTGCGCCGCACAGTGGCGTAGCCCTTGCTGTTGGCAATGGGCTGCCCATCCGCGCCGTAGTTCCGCTGGTAGATCACATTGCCCACTTCATCATACTCGCGGTCGAAGGCGAAATAGCCATCGGTGGTCACCACAGGCCGGTCGTTCTCGTCATAGTACTCCTCACGGGTGAGGCGCTTGTTCCCGTCATAGGTGCGGCGAACAACGGCGTAACCCTTCGTATTGGCCAGGAGTTTACTGTCGGTGCCGTAGGTTACCTGATAGTTCACATTACCGGCTTCGTCATATTCCCTGTCGTAGGCAAAGTAACCATCCGCAGTGATGACAGGCTGATCGTTCACATCGTAGAATTCTTCGCGAAGCAGCTGCTTGTCCCCGTTGTAAGTACGGCGAACAACAGCGTAGCCCCTGGCCACGGCGATGAGCTGACTGTCAGTGCCGTAGGTCTTCTGGCAAATCACATTGCCCGCCTCATCATACTCACGCTCGAAAGCAAAGTAGCCGTCATTGATCAGGACGGGCTGATCGTTGCCATCCCGATACTCCTCACGGACGAGCCGCTTGTCCTCATCATAGACCCTGCGGACGATGGTATAGCCCGAAGCGTTGGCAATGGGCTGTCCGTCCGCGCCATAGGTTTTCTGGTAGTTCACATTGCCGGCTTCATCATAGGCGCGGTCATAGGCGAAGTAGCCGTCCGTGATCTGCACAGGCTGATCATTGACATCATAATACTCCTCGCGAACGATCCGCTTGTTTTCGTCATATGCACGGCGTACAATGGCGTAACCCTTGGTCACGGCAATGGGGTGACCGTCAGTCCCGTAAGTCTTCTGGTAATTCACATTACCCGCAGCGTCATAACCGCGGTCAAAGGCAAAGTAGCCGTCGGTAATCAGCACGGGCTGGCCGTTCACATCGTAGTACTCTTCCCGGATGACGCGCTTGCTCCCGTCATAGGTGCGGCGAACAATGGCGTAACCCTTGCTGTTGGCCAGGGGCTGACTGTTCACATCCCAGGTCTTCTGGTAATTGCAGTTGCCGTCAGCGTCATAGCCGCGATCCATGGCGAAGTAGCCGTCCGTGATCTGCACGGGCAGGTCGTTCTCATCGTAGTACTCCTCGCGGACGACGCGTTTGCTCCCGTCATAGGTCCGGCGGACTATGGCGTACCCCTTGCTGTTGGCCAATGGCTGGGTTTTGACATCCCAGGTCTTCTGTTAATTGCAGTTTCCTGCGGCCTCGTAGCCGCGGTCCATGGCTAAGTAGCCGTCCGTGATCTGCACGGGCTGACTGTTCTCGTCGTAGTACTCCTCGCGGCTCACCAGGTTTTCCGCGTTATAGGTGCGGCGGACAATGGCGTAGCCCTTCGCGTTGGCCAGGGGCTTGCCGTCTGTGCCGTAGGTGATTGCGCAGGTATTGTTGCCGGCGGCGTCATAGTCCCGGTCCATGGCGAAATAGCCGTCCGTGATCTGCACGGGCTGAGCATTCTCGTCATAGTACTCCTCGCGGGTGACCTTCCTGTCGGCATTGTAGGTCCGGCAGACAATGGCATAGCCCTTCGCCACGGCAATCAGCTCGCCGTCGGTGCCGTAGGTCTGCTGGGAGATCACATTGCCGTCGGCGTCATACTCCCTGTCATAGGCGAAATAGCCGTCCGTGGTCAGCACAGGCTCGGCGTTCACGCCGTAGAACTCCTCGCGCAGGACACGCTTGTTCTCGTCATAGGTCCGGCGAACGATGGCATAGCCGCGGGACACGGCAATGGGCTGTCCGTCCGTGCCGAAGGTCTTCTGATAGTTGTTGTTGCCGTCGGAATCGTAGCCGCGCTCAAAGGCGAAATAGCCGTCGGTGATGATCACGGGCTGGCCGTTCACATCGTAGTACTCTTCCCGAACGACGCGCTTGTCGTCATTGAAGGCCCGGCGAACGATGGCATAGCCCCTGCTGTTGGCCAGCGCGCGGTTATCGGTGTCATAGGTCTTCTGGTAGGTGTTGTTGCCCGCCGCGTCATAGGCGCGGTCATAGGCGAAGTAGCCGTCCGTGCTCAGCACAGGCTGATCGTTGACACCGTAATACTCCTCGCGGGTGATGCGCCTGTTCTCGTCATAGGTGCGGCGGACGATGGCATAGCCCCTGGAAACAGCGATGGGCTGGCCGTCGGTGCCCCAGGTCTTCGTGTAGCTGTTATTGCCGTTGGCGTCATAGCCGCGATCGATGGCAAAATAGCCGTCCGTGGTCAGCACGGGCTGATCGTTCACATCGTAGTATTCCTCGCGGGTGACGCGCCTGTTCTCGTCATAGGTGCGGCGGATGACAGCATATCCCCTGCTGTTGGCCAGAGGCTGGCTGTTCACATCATAGGTCTTCTGATAGTTGCAGTTGCCGGAGGCGTCGTAGCCGCGGTCCATGGCGAAATAGCCGTCCGTGATCTGCACGGGCCGGTCGTTCTCGTCATAGTACTCCTCGCGGATCACGCGCTTGTTCCCGTCATAGGTGCGACGGACAATGGCGTAGCCCCTGGCCACAGCCACAGCCTGGCCGTCCACACCGAAGGTCTTCTGATAGTTGTTGTTGCCGTCGGCGTCATAGCCGCGCTCAAAGGCGAAATAGCCGTCGGTGATCTGAACAGGGCGGTCATTTTCATCGTAGTACTCCTCGCGGGTGAGCCTCTTGTCCTCGTTGTAGGTCCTGCGAACGATGGCGTAGCCCCTGCTGTTGGCCAGAGGCTGCCTGTTCTCGTCCCAGGTCTTCATGTAGTTGTTGTTGCCGGCCGCGTCATAGCCCTTGTCAAAGGCGGCATAGCCGTCCGTGGAGCGGGTCAGCCTGCCTTCGGCGTCCTCGTACTCCTCATGGGTGACGTGCTTCTTGTCATCATACTGCCTGCGGACAACGGCGTAGCCCTTCTCATTGGGCACAAGCGCGCCGTCGGCGTCATGATAGGACTGCACGGTCAGATTGCCCGCCGCGTCATACTCCTTCTTCGTCAGCGCGTAGCCCTTTGCGCTGACGACAGGCTGGCCGTTCAGGTCGAAGTACGCCTCGGAGACGATCTGCTTCTTGGCGTTCATGGTGTATTCCACCTGGGCATAGCCCTCCGCCACGGTGCACATCTGATAGTTGGCGTCATAATAATAATCGCGGTAGGTCAAGCCGTCGGCGCTGTAGACGCGGTGGGTGTAGGCATAGGCCCGGTTACCGCAGTAAAGGGAGCCGTCCACATCGTAATAGAGCGTGGTCACGGTGCGGCCCTCGCCGTCATACTCATAGTGAACGGAGGCGTAGCCCTGCTTGCCCAGGGTGGGCTCATCATTGATATTGAAGTAGCTCTCGCTGGCCTTCTGATTGCCCTCGGAATAGGTATAGGTCACCCGGTGGAAGCCCTCGGTGCTTTCCACGGGATTGCCGTCACGGTCGAAATAGGAATGCTCCAGCTCCTTGCCGGAGGCGTCATACTGGTAATGGATGGAGCTGTAGCCCTTCTCCAGCATGACGGGATTGCCGTCCTTGTTCAGATAGGTGGCAGTCTCCTTGACGCCCTTGTCGGTGTAGGTGTAGGCAATGGAGTCGTAGCCCTCCTCAAGGCCCAAAGAATTGCCGTCGGCGTCCACCTTGCGCTCGCCGATCCGCTGCTTCTTGGTATTGTAGGTGTAGGTCGCTTTGGCGAAGTTGCTGGGACCGTTGACCAGTTTGCCCTGCCGGTCGTAATAAGCTTCCTCAAGCAGCATCCTGCCGGAGTAGGTATAGCGGATCTCGGCATAGCCCTTCAGGCACTCCACCGCTTCGCCGTTGGCGTTATAATACTGCACCTTGACGAGGCGGTTGTTCTTGTAGGTATTGACCACATGGGCATAGCCCAGAGAAGGCACATCGATCAGCTGATCGTTGGCGTCGTAATACTTGATGTACAGGGTCAGGTGACGGGAGTTGGTTTTGGTCTCAATGCGGGAATAGCCATCGGTGCAGTTGCCGCGCTTGCCGTCCGGGCCGTAATAGACGGTGGACTTCAGATAGGCGTTGGTCTTGATCTCGCCCTTGCCGTAATAGCCGCCGGACTGCAGGATGGCGTCGCCATTCTCATCGTAGTACATTTCCCGGATCGGCTTGTTGTTGCCGGTCTCATAGGTGTACTCCAGAGAGGCATAGCCACTGGGGGACATACAGGGATTGCCGTTTTCGTCAAAATAGGCCTCAGTCAGCAGCAGGTTTTTGTTGCGGTAGGTGCGCTCCATGCGGGCATAGCCGACCTTGGCATTGAAATAGGAGTGGCCGCTGGCGTCGAAATAGGCCACCTCCTTGAGGATCTCACCGGTGGAATAGACATAGGTGGCACGTGCAAAGCCGTCGGGGCCGGCGATCAGGTTGCCGTCGGCATCCAGGTAGACCTCTTCCACCTTGCGCTTGATCTGGCTGACCTGCTCATAGGTCGCCTCATACTTGGCGAACAGGGTAGCGGAGCGCAGCAGCTCACCGTCCGTGCCGTAGTTGATGATCTTCTCGGTCTTGCGGGTGGTGATGTAGGAGATGGTCTGGCGGGCATAGCCCTCGGTGCCAATGGCCAGATTGCCGTCCACATCATAATAGGCCGTCTCCATGAGCCTGCCCTTGTGGTAGTTCAGCTTCTTGACGGCATAGCCCTCAAGATTGTTGACGGGCTGATTGTTGGCGTCCAGATAGGCATACTTGACGACCTGTTTGCTGCCGTTGTAGGTGTACACGATAGACGCGTAGCCCTTGTCATCGGCCATGGTCAGCTCTCCCGCGTCATTGACATAGGAGAACTTCGTCACCTTCTTGTTCTTGCCGAATTCACGCTTGATATTCAGCTGGCCGGAAGTCAGGGCCAGGGACAGCGTGGGCACAGCGAGTGCCAGCAGCACCAGCAGGAAGAAAATACGCTTTTTCATGAATGTTGCCTCCTCATGCTCATCCACCACAGCGGAGTCAATTCTGCGGTTCAGTCATTGTTTATAGGAAGAAATCAGTGTCATCGTTTGCTTGATCTGCGGCACCGGCTTACCACAGCCCCCATTGGGAGAGGGTCTTCTGCCGGTCTTCCAGCTGCTCATCGGATTGTACAGCGCTGGAGAGGAGCCGCACCGCGTCCTTGCCCTTGCCCTTGAAGATGCCCCGGAACCAGCGGTATACCCACACCGCCGGAAGCAGCCAGGGTCTTCCACGCACGAAGGAATAGTGCGGCACATAATAAACGCCTCTGTAGCTGGGAAATATCCTGCCGATGACCGTCCGCAGCTTACCTTTTTCATGCAGGGTATTCAGGTTGCCGTTGGCGCGGTTCGACGCATCATTGAAGCCGAAGATGCCGTTGGCGAAGATCTTTTCCGTGGCCTGCTCGATAAACTCCGGCATAAGCCCGGCGGCGGGCTGCAGCTGCGCATCGAACCACTGATTGCAGAGGGCAAAGCAGACCTTCCGGAAGTCCTGAAGCTGCAGCTGCTGCAGCCGGGTCTCAAGCGAGGCCGCATCCATCTGCCAGCCCCTGGCAGCGACCACAAGGTCCATAAACTGCCGGAAGCCCACACCGGAGTTCAGCAGATGCTTTTTGAGATGCAGCAGCAGGAAGATGAAGTGGAAGCCGCGGTCCAGCTCTTTTCTGCAGCCCTCACCTTTGGCATAGTCCCAGGCCAGCCCGGTGAAATCCTTGCTGACCTGGGAATTGACCGTTTCGTCATAAAGGAGATGATCGTGAAGCTCGAAATCAAGGCCGTTCTTGTGATAATGCCACTCCATGTCCTGCCGCTCGCCGCCCGGGGTAAAGCCCAGGCTCAACAGCACCTGATGGGCTCTCTCCTTGTCCTCGGGATGCACAATGATGTCGCAGTCGCCCATGGTGCGCAGCGCGGGCGTGGGATACAGCGCCGCCACATCCAGTCCCTTCACGGTGAAGAACGGGATATCCGCCTTTTCAAATGCCCCGCCGATCTCCGCCATGTTCTGGGTGCGATTGGTATGTACCATCACGGCGAAGAAATAGGCCTGCTTCAGCGGAGCCCGCTTGTCCGCCGGCAGCAGCTCCTTGCACTGGTAGTACACCATGCCGGACACCTGATGCCGCAGAGCCAGATCGGCCAAAGTGTCCCAGTCCAGGCCATCGGGAATATTTTCCGTTTTGCGCCTGTTCAGATAGTCTGCCAGCACCCGCAGCAGGAAGGATTCCTCTGTCGTCAAAATGTCTGCTCCTTATGAATTCCTTATGGACGGTTCTGTTATTTCCCGCATGGAAAGGATATCCCCGTTTACTTTTTATCCGGCTGTGCTTCGCCTTCAAACAGCCCCAGTCCGCTGTACAGCTTCTTTCGCTGGTCCGCGGCCCTCAGGGTGCTCACGGTATCCGGCTTGCGCTGCCCCCTGCGGAGCATACGCAGATAATCCGCCACCACCGCCGCGCGGCTCTTGTGCTATGCCTTTGCCTTGCGGCCAACGGTGTGCCAGGCCTGCCGGATGGTGGACTTGCCGTCAACGGTATGCTCGTCACGGTTGCTGATGTACTTGATCTGCCGTGTGCGGTCGGCGTCCTTGCTGCCGAAGTTGCCACCGTCCAGGATGTCATCCATCAGGCTGTCCGTCAGCGCGTCCTCCGCCTCCCCCATCCAGGTCTGATACGGCAGCTTCAGATACTTGACGGATACCAGCGACAGCACCTGGGCAAACCGGTACATGCCGCAGTCGGTCAGCTGATCTTCCCACCGGCCCACATCCACCTTGCGGGCGAACACGGCCCAGTCGCACAGATGCCGCAGACCCACGCCCTCGGCGGTCAGGTGCGAGGCCGTGTGGCACAGCAGCACCAGGCAATGATGGAAATCGGAGGGCAGCAGCATGCCGTCCTGCTCGTGGGCGTCATCGATCATGGTGGTCAGGTACCCGTTGACCTTGTCATTGGCGCCGTTGATGCCGCGATGCATCTCCCATGTCGAGCGCGGCGCCCGATGGAAGGCCACATGGATGCCGCCGTCATCCGGTTTCGACTTGAAGCCCGCGGCGGTCACAACCTCCGTGGCCCTGGCCCAGTCGGCTTCCCGGATAAGGAAGTCCACATCACCCATGGTGCGCAGGCCCGGCTGCCCATAATAGGACGCGGAGGCATAGCCCTTCAGGATCACATAGGGGATGCCGTTTTCTGTCATCAGCTGATGGACCTGCCGGTGCTCGCTGGCGTTGCGGGTGTTGCGGGCCAGGACGGTCAGCAGCTTCTGATCCGTCAAATTGACCGTCACCAACGGGTACACCGCCTGCTGAAGCGCTTCGGCAGCCAGCGCCGGAGAAGGAGCATCCTTGATCCGTTCGCCCCACAGGGAGCGGGATACGACCGAAAGCAGCTACGCTGCGGTTTGGTTCATTTACGCCTCCGGAAAGCTTGTGCCTTGGGGGTATTGGCGCGGCGCTTCCGCTGCTGCCGCTTCTTCTCCCGCTCTTTCTGGCCCACATAATCGCACGCAATTTTGTAGACCAGGATGCCCAGCGCGGCACCAAGTGTATTATGCATCAAATCATCGGCTTCGCACAAGCCCAATCTGAAAAAATATTGGGTAAGCTCCACCGACAGGGTGGTCAGGGCAGCGATGCCGACAGGATATCTGGCCCCCACCGCGCACAGAGCCGCGCCATAGGGCATGAAAAGCAGGATGTTCTGGATGATCTCATGCCGCACCTCGATCTGCGACCATCTGCCGTAGTTCCAGAAGAGCATGAGATTGAAGGTGCGGCTCTCGGCCGGCGTCTTGGACAGGACGGTGAAATACAAAATGCCTGCCGCTGAGATAACCAGCAGGCAGCATTTGTATTTCTTTTTGCGGAGGATGACCGGAAGGATACATCCGGCCAGCGCCGCGATAACGGCCAGGAGCGTCGTCACCCGGATTCGTGTGGCTGCGGTCATTGATACTTCCTTTTCGTTGATGTGGTTCCGTGATGCCCGTTACCGGATCAGATTCGCCAGCAGCGAGAGCATCACATTGATCAGCAGGCCGGAGATCACCGGCCTGATCCAGCGGGTGATCATCGCCACCATTTTGCTGGTCGCGATGCGGTCATATACATAGGCCGCCGTATTGAAGGTCACGCAGGAAACGGCCGTGCTGATGGCAAAGCCCGCCAGCGCAAAGGCCAGCGCGCAGCCGATGCCGCCGACAGACAGCCCGACATAAAAGCCGATGCCGGAAAGAGTCTTGCACAGGATGGAGCCCGGCAGGATGTTGACCACCGCCACGATGGTTCCGTAAAACAGCGTGGATTCGATCACGCCGGTGCTGACGAACAGGCTGTCGGCAATGGTCAGGTAGGCGTCTCCTCCGCCGAAGGACAGCAGCGCGGACGAGGCTCCCCGCCACGCGAAGGCGCCCAGGCTCTCGCCGCCCATCATCAGCGCAGGAAGCAGCAGGAGACCGGTAAACAGCGCCCAGCAGAGCATATCCCCCAGCCAGGCGGCGATCCATCCGCTCTTCCGTTCGTTTTTCTGTTCTGTGGCGACACGCTCACCGGGATGGCCGTCCTTCCGTTCGCGGTACGCCTGGATAGCTCTGGCTATGAGCAGCACGACCAGCATGCCGAGAAGGATCAGCTGGGTGGGCATGGAGAACAGCTTGACGCCGAAAACCGTGGTTTTGAGCACAGCCCAATCCGAGAGCCCCATCAGCTTGCCGAAGCTCTTGCCGGAGGACAGCACGGCAGTCAGCGCAATGACAAACACGCAGAGGACTATATAGCCGCCCTTCTTCGCCTGGTGGATGACCTTGCCGATGTAACGCAGCAGCTGATAGATAATGAAGGCGGAGATTGCCGCCATCAGGATCTTCAGCGCGATCCCGCCGAAGCCGGAGGTACCGAGGTTCAGCGAGCCTGATACCAGGTTCATGAGCACATAGAGGATCATCGAGATGATCACGCCGGGCAGCGCCATGGCGCAGGCGCCCAGCACCATGCCGGGCCTGCCATAGCACTGCCTGCCGATGCCAGAGGCCAGCTCCACCGGCAAAGCGCCGGGCGTGATGCTGGCGATCATGACATTGCGGTCGAAATCCTCAGCCGATACAAGGCCATGCCCTTCGTCTGATCCGTCCTTCGTCTGAACGGCCGTTTTGCGCTCAATGACGGGGATCAGCGCGCTGCCCCCGCCGAAGCCGATGAGGCCGGTGAGAAGCATATCACGCACGAAAGATCGGAGAGACCCGGACTGTGTCTTTTTCCCGGAAGGTGCAGTCTTCGCAGACAAGTCAATCACCTCAATCAGGGCCCTTACCGCAGGCTTTGTCCTTCCCGGATGCGCTCCAGGATCTGACGGCAGCAGGCCTCCTCGCTGTCTCTGTCGGTACGCACCTCCACCTCGGGCTCAAGGGGGATCTCATAGGGGCTGGAGATGCCGGTGAACTCGCGGATCTCACCGCGCATGGCCTTCTTGTAGATGCCCTTCGTGTCGCGGCGGATGCACTCCTACAGGGAGGCGTTGACATAGACCTCCATGAAGGCGCTGCCGATGATCCGCCTGGCCATCTCGCGGTCCTCGCGGAAGGGAGAGACGAAGGCGGCGATGACCGTCACGCCGGCATCGTTAAGCAGCTTTGCGGCCTCAGCCACACGGCGGATGTTCTCACGGCGGCCCTCGGCGCTGAAGCCAAGCCCGGCGCACAGGCCGCTGCGGACATTGTCGCCATCCAGCAGCATGGTGGGAATGCCGGAGGCGAACAGCACCTTCTCGATCTGGTCCGCCAGGGTGGACTTGCCGGCGCCGGAAAGGCCCGTCATCCAGACGGTCTGCGCCCTGCAGCCGAAGCGCTTCTCACGCATCTCCCTGTTGACGGAGACCTCCTGCGCGTAGATGTCGCCCTCCTCGCCCAGGGGATACTCCACAATGCCGCAGGCGCTGGTGGCGTGAGAAATGCGGTCGATCAGGATCAGCTCGCCCAGCGCGGGCGTGGAGGAGAAGCTGTCCGTCACCGCGGGCATGCCCAGCTGCAGCTCACACAGCGCCAGGTCATTTTTCCTGACCACGGTGTTGCGGACAGGCTTGCCCGTGTTGATATCAATGAGGTGACGGATCTTCCTGACGGTGCCGAAGGTGGCGAAGGTGCCGATCTGGACCCGGTAGGAATTGCCCTCCTTCAGCTCTGTCTCGTCCATCCACAGCAGCGTGACCGCCATGGACGAGCAGATGTGAAGGCTGTTTTCCGGAGAAGCCAGCACACAGCCCCGGGACACATCCACCTCCTTGTCCAGGCAGAGCGTCACGGGCTGACCGGCTTCGGCCTCCTCCTTCTCCGCTCCGGCGGCAATGATCCGGCTGACATGGGCTTTTTCGCCGGAGGGCAGCACGGTGATTCCGTCACCGAGCCGCACCGCGCCGGACACGATCTCGCCCTGGAAGCCACGGAAGGTGTGATCGGGACGGCTGGTGCGCTGCACGGGCATCACAAAGGTGTCCGCATGGCCCTGCGCGGCGGCCACCTCCACATTCTCCAGATAGTCCAGCAGCGGGCTCTCGGTGTACCAGGGCGTCTGCGGCGACAGCGTGTTCAGATTGTCGCCAACGGTGGCGGAAACGGGAATGATCTTCACCGAGTGGAAGCGGAGCTACCGCTCACGCTCGATGTCGGCGGTCAGCCCGTTGATCTGGGCAACGATCTCCTCATACCGCTCACGGCTGTAGCCCACCAGATCCATCTTGTTGACGGCAAACACCAGGTCACGGATGCCCATCAGAGCACAGATGCGGGTATGCCGGCGGGTCTGCACCAGCACGCCCTTCTGGGCGTCGATCAGGATCACCGCCAGCTGCGCGAAGGACGCGCCAACGGCCATATTGCGGGTGTACTCCTCATGGCCGGGGGTGTCCGCCACGATAAAGGAACGCCTGTGGGTGGAGAAGTAGCGGTAGGCCACATCGATGGTGATGCCCTGCTCTCGCTCCGCCTCCAGGCCGTCCAGCAAGAGGGAGTAGTCCAGGCCGCCTCCGGCGGAGCCCACCTTGGAGTCCAGCTCCAGCGCGCGGGCCTGATCCGCGAAGAGCAGCTTGGCGTCATAGAGCATATGCCCGATCAGGGTGGACTTGCCGTCGTCCACGCTGCCGCAGGTGATGAATTTCAACAGCTTCTTTTCCATCTGCTTCATCTCCATCAGAAGTAACCTTCTCTCTTGCGGCGCTCCATACTGGAAGAGCCGCCGTCCTTGTCGATCACCCGGGTAATGCGCTCGGAGTTTACCGCGCCGAGGGTCTCCTCCACGATCTCATCCAGCGTAGCCGCGTTGCTTTCCACCGCGCCGGTCAGCGGATAGCAGCCCAGCGTGCGGAAGCGGACGGTCTTCATGAAGATGTCCTCCGGCTGCAGGTTCAGCGCCTTCACGATGCGGTCGTCATCCACCATGATGATGCTGCCGTTGTACATGGTGCAGGGGCGCTCCTTGGCGAAGTACAGCGGGACAATCTCGATCTTCTCCCGGCGGATGTACTCCCAGATGTCGCTCTCCGTCCAGTTGCTCAGCGGGAACACGCGGATGCTCTCGCCGGGATTGATGACCGTGTTGAACTGCCGCCACATCTCCGGCCGCTGGTTCTTGGGGTCCCAGGCGTGCTGGGGATTCCGGAAGGAGAAGATGCGCTCCTTGGCGCGGCTCTTTTCCTCGTCACGGCGTCCCCCGCCAAAGGCCGCGGTGAAGCCGTATTTGTTCAGGGCCTGCTTCAGCGCCTGGGTCTTCATGATGTCGGTGTAGGCGCTGCCGTGGGTGAAGGGGCTCACGCCCCGGGCGATGGCCTCCTCGTTCTTGTAGACGATGAGGTCCAGCCCCAGCTCCTTCATGCGGCGGTCACGGAACTCCGTCATTTCATGGAACTTCCAGGTGGTGTCCACATGCAGGAACGGGAACGGCGGCTTTTCCGGATAGAAGGCCTTCAGCGCCAGGTGCAGCATGCAGGAGGAATCCTTGCCGATGGAATACAGCATGACCGGCTTCTCGCAGGTTGCCGCCACCTCCCGGATGATGTAGATGGCCTCCGCCTCCAGGGCGTCCAGATGGGTCTGTGACATGGGCATTGCCTCC
>R14__coassemble_1240_pt1 | contig 13321 bp, 15 predicted proteins | sample R14__metabat2_high_PE_034 | metagenome-assembled genome bin R14
GTGAGGGTGGCCGTACGGTCGGTTCCGGCGTTGTGGCCAAGGTCATCGAATAATCGCGGGAAAACGCAATTCAAAGGGGCATGCTTCCGCAAGGAAGTGTGCCCCTTTTTCCGTAAATGCCCTCACAGCCGCTGCGGCGACAGTTCCCCAAAAGGGGAGCCTTGGGGGCTCCGGTCTTTTGCAATGGACCGGTACCATACAGGATGGAGGAACCAACATGTATCATTATAAGACCAGCGGTACCTGCTCCAATTCCATCGATATTGAAATTGAGAACGGCATCGTGACCTACTGCAAGATCAATGGCGGCTGCAAGGGCAACACCGAGGGCGTGAACCGCCTGGTGATCGGCCGGAAGGCTGATGAAGTAGCCGAAATGCTGGCGGGCATCCCCTGCCGCGGCAATACCTCCTGCCCCGACCAGGTCAGCCGTGCCATCCGCTCCTATCCGGCGGACTGAAAGGAGCATTCCCTTGGCTGAAACCGAATCAAACACACTTTCCTTTGACCAGATGGACCTGTCCCGGGAGATCCTGGACGCCATCCGGGACATGGGCTTCACCGAGCCGTCCACCGTGCAGCAGAAGACCATTCCGCTGATGATGGAGGGCCATGACATCAACGCTCAGGCACCCACCGGCACCGGCAAGACCTGCGCCTTCGGCATCCCCATGCTGGAGTATGTCCAGCTGAAGGACAGCCGCATCCAGGAGATCGTGCTGGCTCCCACCCGTGAGCTGGCCCTGCAGATCGGCGATGAGCTGACCCGCCTGGCCAAGTATATCCAGGGCTGCCGCATTTCGGTGCTGTACGGCGGCCAGCCCATCACCAAGCAGCTGAACCAGCTGAACCGCAAGCCGCAGATCGTGGTGGCCACACCCGGCCGTCTGCTGGACCATATGCAGCGGGGCAACATCCGCCTGGACGCCGTGCATACCATGGTGCTGGACGAAGCAGACGAGATGCTGAACATGGGCTTCGTGAAGGACGTGACGAAGATCATCGAATCCACGCCCTCCGACCGCCAGCTGGTGCTGTTCTCCGCCACCACCAACCAGGATGTGCTGACCATTGCCTGGAAGTATCAGCACGATCCGGTGGAGATTACCGTGGAGGCCACCAAGAAGGACCGTCCCCAGATCGCCCAGTACGTGATCGCTACCGAGCATGACCGCAAGATCGACGATCTGCTGTACCTGCTGGACGCGGATGTGTATCAGCGCATCATGATCTTCTGCAATACGAAGTTCATGACGGACCGCCTGACCGCCCGCCTGCAGAAGGAAGGTTACAACGCCCAGTGCATCCACGGTGACATCCGTCAGAGCCAGCGCAACGAGACCATGAACGGCTTCCGGAAGGGCAAGTTCCCCATCCTGATCGCCACCGACGTGGCCGCCCGCGGCATTGATGTGGACGACGTGGAGGCGGTCATCAACTTTGATCTGCCCCAGGAGAATGAGTACTACCTGCACCGCATCGGACGCACCGGACGCGCGCACAAGTACGGCGTCAGCTTCTCGCTGGTCACCTTCCAGGAGAGCGTACGCATGGATGAGATCCTGAAGTACATGATCGCCAAGCCTCTGCCCCTCCATTTCGAGGACGGTGTGCTGCGCAGTGAAGACGGGACGCCCTTCTTCGAGAATATCTGAAAGCATTGTGGGAAGCGCTTTGACGCTTCCCTGTTTTTTTACCTTGACAAATACCCCATGGGGGTATATGATGGAGACGAGCCCTCTCAGTCAGCTGCGCTGACAGCTCCCCCAAAGGGGGAGCCTTTATGAATGTCAGTTCAACGCAACGAAAGGCTCCCCCTTTGGGGGAGCTCCCGCGAAGCGGGTGAGAGGGCTGTGATACATTTCCACAAAGGAGACTGCGATCATGGATGATTGCTGCTGCAGCCGGTCGAAGCACCGCTCCGGGGAGGAGCTGCATGCCCTGCTGAACAGGCTTTCCCGCATTGAGGGGCAGGTGCGCGGGCTGAAGGGCATGCTGGAGAAGGACGCCTACTGCACCGACGTGCTGGTGCAGTCTGCTGCCATCTCGGCCGCGCTGAACGCCTTCAACAAGGAGCTGCTGAATACCCACATCCGCACCTGTGTGGCTCAGGACATCCGCGACGGCAAGGATGAGGTCATTGATGATCTCATCACCACGCTGGGCCGACTGATGAAGTAAAAGAGGAAGACCGATGAGACAGTTTACCGTAACCGGCATGAGCTGCGCCGCCTGCCAGGCCCGGGTGGAAAAGGCTGTTTCCCAGGTGCCGGGAGTGACCTCCTGCGCGGTGAGCCTGCTGACCAACGCCATGGGCGTGGAAGGCACCGCTGCCGATGAGGCCATTATCCGTGCCGTGACCGAGGCGGGCTATGGCGCTTCCCCCAAAGGCGGCGAAGCAAAGCGGCAGACAGCGGCCTTTGACGAGGAAGCCCTGGCGGACCATGAAACGCCGAAGCTGAAGCGGCGCCTGCTGCTGTCGGTGGGCTTCCTGCTGGTGCTGATGTATTTTTCCATGGGTCACAGCATGTGGGGCTGGCCCCTGCCGGCCTGGTTTGAGGGCAACCATGTGGCCATGGGCCTGGTGCAGCTGCTGCTGACCATTGTGATCATGCTGATCAACAAAGCCTTCTTTGTGAACGGCTTCCGGGGGCTGCTGCACCGTTCCCCGAATATGGATACACTGGTGGCGCTGGGCTCTTCCGCCTCCTTTGGTTGGAGCGTGTACGCCCTTTTCTGCATGACGGATGCCCAGGTACATGGCGGCGCGGAGGCGGCCATGCCCTGGATGCATGAGTTCTACTTTGAGTCCGCGGCCATGATCCTGACGCTGATCACCGTGGGCAAAATGCTGGAGGCCCGCAGCAAGGGCAAGACCACCGATGCCCTGAAGGGACTGATGCGCCTGGCGCCACAGACCGCGGTGCTGCTGCGGAACGGTCAACAGGTGACGGTGCCCATCACCGAGGTAGCGGTGGGGGATGTCTTCCTGGTGCGCCCGGGCGAAAGCATTCCGGTGGACGGGGTGGTGGAGCAGGGCAGCGGCGCGGTGGATGAAAGCGCCCTGACCGGCGAGAGCATCCCCGTGGACAAGGCGGCGGGGGACCGGGTATCGGCGGCGACCGTCAACCAGAGCGGTGCCCTGACCTGCCGGGCGACCCGCGTGGGCGAGGATACCACCCTGGCCCAGGTCATCCGCATGGTCAGCGACGCGGCCGCCACCAAGGCCCCCATCGCCAAGATCGCCGACCGGGTGAGCGGCATCTTTGTACCCGCCGTGATGAGCATTGCCCTGGTGACCATGATCCTCTGGCTGCTGGCGGGCCGGGAGGTGGGCTTCGCGCTGGCCCGGGGCATCTCCGTGCTGGTCATCTCCTGCCCCTGCGCCCTGGGTCTGGCTACCCCCGTGGCTATCATGGTGGGCAGCGGCGTCGGTGCGCGGAACGGCATCCTTTTCAAGACCGCGGCGGCGCTGGAGGAAACGGGCCGGGCGGACATTGTTGTGATGGACAAGACCGGCACTATGACCGAGGGCCGTCCCCGGGTGACGGAGATCGTCCCGGCGGAGGGCATTTCCGAACAGCAGCTGCTGGAGACTGCCCTGGCCCTGGAGCAGCTGAGCGAGCATCCGCTGGCGAAGGCGATCGTGGCCGAGGCTGAAGCACGGAAGCTTTCAGCGGAGCCGGTCACGGATTTCCGGGCGTTGCCGGGGATCGGCCTGGAGGGAAACCTCGGCAGCAGCAGGCTGCGGGGCGGCTCCCTGAGCGGCATGCAGGAGCGGCTGACCGTGCCTGACGCGCTGCTTACGCAGGCAGAGACACTGCAGAACGAAGGCAAAACGCCCATGCTGTTTGCCCGGGAGGACCGGGTGCTGGGCATGATCGCCGTGGCGGACACCATCCGTGCGGACAGCGCTCAGGCGGTGCGGGAGCTGCGGGGCATGGGCATCCGTACGGTGATGCTGACGGGCGACCACCGGCGCACGGCGGAGGCCATCGGTAAACAGGCTGGGGTGGATGAAGTCATCGCGGGCGTTCTGCCGGACGGCAAGGAGGAGACCATCCGCCGGCTGAAGAAAAAAGGCCGGGTGATCATGGTGGGCGACGGCATCAATGACGCGCCGGCCCTGACCCGGGCGGACATCGGCATGGCCATCGGGGCCGGTACGGATGTGGCCATGGACGCCGCCGATGTGGTGCTGATGAACAGCCGCCTGAGCGATGCGACCGCCGCCATCCGCCTGGGCCGCGCCACTCTGCGGAACATCCACGAAAACCTGTTCTGGGCCTTTATCTACAACGTGATCGGCATCCCCCTGGCGGCGGGTGCCCTGATCCCGCTGACAGGCTGGCAGATGAACCCCATGTACGGGGCCGCCGCCATGAGCCTGTCCAGCTTCTGTGTGGTTTCCAATGCGCTGCGCCTGAACTGGAAGGACATTCACGACGCGCGCCGGGATAGAATCCGGAAAGGAAAGGAGAAGAAAACCATGGAAAAAACGATCCAGATCAAGGGTATGATGTGCGGCCACTGCGAGGCTCACGTGAAGAAGGCCCTGGAGGCCCTGCCCCAGGTGGATGAGGCGGTGTGCAGCCATACCGCGGGCACCGCAGTGCTGACCCTGAATGCCCCGGTGGATGATGCCGCCCTGAAGGCCGTCGTCGAAGGCGAAGGCTATACCTACGTGGGATAAAGGCTTCGTTCTGCGGAACGACCAGAGGGCTTTCCGATCGCCCTCTGGACTCCTTCGGCTACCCTCTTTTGCAAAACCGCCGTGCTCAGACGAGTGCGGCGGTTTTATGATGCTATTCCGCCGGAACAGCGGAAAAATGCAGGTTATCCTGCGGTTCTGTCCCTGTATCATCGTGCAATGTCAGGATATAATGCAATCGTACCGAAAAGGTACACCCCAAGATTGCAAAGATTAAATAAGCCGTATAACGGCGAAGGAGAATAAACATGAAGCGTTTTGTAAGTATCCTGGCTGCACTGATGCTGGCGATCCTGGCTGTGGTACCCATGGCCCACGCCGAATCCACCGAAACCGAGGAAGAACCCGCCTACACGGAGACCGCCCCTGAAGCGGAAACGCCGCCTGTTGGTGAAACCGCCCCCGAAGAGGAAACGGTTCCTGCCGGTGTGACATATGAAGAAGAGACCGTGCCTGCCGGTGTGACGTATGAAGAAGAGACCGTCCCTGCGGGTGAGACCTCCGAAGAAGAGACAGTTCCCCTGGGCCAGACCTATGATGAGGACGAGACGATCTCTCTGGAGAGTGGCTTCCAGGCGGTGGAGGCCTATACCATGTATGTGAACTCCTCCAACGGCCTGGGCGTGAACGTCCGCGTTCAGCCCACCAAGAACAGCACCTCCATGTACTGCCTGGGCGTTGGCTTCCCGGTGTCTGTCATCGGCTGGATGCCCGGTACCGATTGGATGGCTGTGAAGACCACCGTCAACGGCGTGACCAGCTACGGCTACATGATGAGCAAATTCCTGCAGTCCACCGATGTTTCCACCCAGCGCCAGAGCTTCCTGACCTGCCAGAACGTGTTCACCGTTACCGTCCGGCCCTCCAGTGCCAACGGCCGTGTGAACCTGTGGGCCACCGCCAGCAAGAGCGGTGCCGAGATCCGTACCCTGACCAAGGGTGAACGCCTGACCGTGCTGGCTTACAGCCATGCCTGGTACCGTGTGATGGACAGCCAGGGCAACCTGGGCTACGTCGCCAAGGCCTATGTGAAGAAGTAATTCCATCCAATTTCAAGGGCCTGCCCGAAGCTGATCGGGCAGGCCCTGTTTTGTTGCCGCGGTTTACCTGCGGGGCTTGCGGCGGTTGGTGTCCTCCTCCACATCGCGCTTCCAGGCGGCGGAGCGGTCACCCATGGCGCGGTAGGCGCGGTTGGCGTGGATCACGGCGTCATACTGCTTGGAGACGCCGTCGCGGTCGCTGATGGCGGTCACGGCGCGGTCGGCCTCGATGCCCAGGCGCTCCGCGGCCAGCACCGCGTCCATATTGGCTCCCAGGAACAGGAAATCCCAGCCCCTGGCCTGACGGTCGGTGATCATGCTGCGGATGCGCGCCGCGCTGTATTCCCGGCTGGCATTTTCAAAGCCGTCGGTGATGATGATGATCTGCACCTTGCCGGGACGGTATTCCCCGGATACGCTCTGCTGCACATTGTCCGTCCGGGTAATGGCCTCGCCGATGGCATCCAGCAGGGCCGTGGAGCCGCCGGGGCGGTAGTCCTTGTCGGTCATGGGCATCACGCCGCGGATGGGCAGGCGGTTGTGCAGCAGGGTCAGGGTATGGTCAAAGAGGATGGTGGTGAGATTGGCCTCCCCGTCCATGGCCTTGTTTTCCTCCAGCACACGGTTGAAGCCGCCGATGGTATCGGCCTCCAGACCATGCATGGAACCGGAACGGTCCACCACAAACACAAGCTCCGTCAGATTCTGATTCATACTTCATGCCTCCTCGTATGTTCTGTCGTGTTTCATCCGACAATGCAAGGATAGCATAAAGCGGTTTTCAAAAGGTTGCCTGTCAGGCGACAAATCAGCCCCGGCCCAGCTGGGGAAGATCGCTGTCCAGCAGCAGAAGATTCAGATGTATCACGTTGCCGGCGTGGCGGGTGATGTAATACAGAATGAACATATCCCGCAGATTGCTGCGGACGAAGGTATACCCCGCGCTCTCCATCAGCTGCTGCGCCTCCCCGCTGTCCAGCTGCAGGGCAATGCAGAAGGCCATCACGGTATCCTTGGAGGGATTGTAATAGCGGTTGCTGCGGATCTTGGAGAAATGCTGACGGGTCACGTTGGCGTCATTGTAGATCTCGGAATCCTTTTTGCCGCTGCGGTCGATCAGCTCCAGCAGGGTGTCCGTGAAGGTCTTTTCCTGCCGGACCTCCTGCCGGAGATCGTTGGCTTTTTTCTTCAGTGTCTCCTCGGAGGGGGGCAGCGGGCGCATGACGCTGCAGGCCTCTTCCAGCGGCAGCTGGTACCAGAGCAACTCGTTCAGAAAATTGTCATTACGCAGGCCGCGTCCCCGTCCGCGGCCACGGGCTTCCGCCTGGGCCCGCCGAAGCACATCGGCGCATTCTTCCAGACGGGAATCGAAGCTGCCGTACATCCGCCGGCCGGTCTCGTGACTTTCCCGGTCGAAAAGCACCAGGGTGACCTCCAGGTCCGGGTCCTCCTCCTGCAGGAAGGCGCGGATGGTCTCCACGGCGATGGCCATGGCCTCCGCGTGGGGATAGCCGTACACGCCGGTGGAGATCAGCGGGAAGGCCACGCTGCCGATCTCATACTTCAGGCACAGCGCCAACGCCGCGTGATAGCAGCTGCGCAGCGTTTCCGCCTCGCCGCTCTTCCCGCCGTTCCACACCGGGCCCACCGCGTGAATGATGTACTTCGACAGCCGGAATCCGGGCGTGATGACGGCCTGACCGTGCTCACAATGGCCGAGGACGTTGCAGGCTGCCTGCAGCTCCTTATCACCGGCAGCGCGGAAAATGCTGCCGCATACACCGCCGCCTGCCCGCAGGCCGCTGTTGGCAGCATTGACGATGGCCTCTGCGTGAACGCGGGTAATATCGTTCCGGAGAAAGGTTAAAGGCATCTGAGCAATCCCCCTTTGGTGCTTGTACTGTATCCATCATAGCACGGCAGGACGAAAACGGCAAGGTGGACGAGCGATAAAATACACTCGGCCCGGAATATTCTGAAGAGACATTGATCTTCACGGACAACTCCGCGGAATAGTATTCCGACATGCCTTCCAGCGGGCTCTCCATAGCGGGCGTAGATGACGCCGGTCACGGGGCACATCCAATCTTTTTGAGCTTGCGGTCACATCTTATGGACATAGTCTTCCAGCTGGCTGAATATTCGTTCGATATAAACCGTGCTTTGGTCAACACGATAAATCACGACATACCGCATAACAACTGCTTTTCTGAATTTCCGAAGAAGCGGCCGGCTACAGGCTGGATAGGCCATCGGATTTTCTGCCAGCTTCCGGTACAGACCGGTGAACTCGTCCAGCAAATGCCCTGCTGCCTGTGGATTGCACAGCTTCCGCACGATGTAAGAAAGGATGGTGTCCAGATCTTTTTCGGCGGAGGCGGTGATTTTGAGTTCATAAGCCATATCGGGCCCTCATTTCACTCGTGGAATCAAAGGCATCTTTGACTTTCCCCTGTGTAATGTCCGCTTCCGCCTCCATCAGCTTCTCATAGACGCTGTACAGGCGAATGCGATCATAAACCTCGGCACTCATGATGACCATGTCCTCATAGCCGTTTTTGGTGACCATGATCGGTTCGCTGGCCGCATGGACTTTCTCGGAAATAGCGGCAGTATTTTTCAGATCACGGATCGGAATGCATTGTGTCATAATTGCTTCCTCCTTTGTGGCCATATTGTACCGCACCGTATATCCTATGTCAAGCAATAACAACAGATGTCAGGCGATTCACCCGAAGCGGTCTTTATTCCGAGGTGGTGTGAAGCCCCGGCACTCATCGGGGTCTTCTTGTTCCCTGTTTTTGCTGCTGCATTTCTTAAACTGCCTCAAGCAGGAGCACAGCCTTTTCCGGCCATTCCACAAAAAAATCCGAAAAAGTCGAAAAAAACTTTTCCGTTGTTGCGCTGCTGTTGCGCCTGTGTTGCCGGACTGTTGCGGAGCATGTGCTATACTGGCGCTGTCGAAAGGGGAAAGGCCCCAAGAACACCAAACCCAGTACCCAATATCGGAAACGATAAAAAATAGGAGGATCGAAACTATGAAGACCATGCTGAAGCTCGTTGCCCTGACCCTGGCTATGATGATGATTTGCTCCGTTGCGTTTGCCGCTACTACTTACTCGGATGGGACAGGTGGTAAATTTGAATCGACTGAGGGTTCCACCGGCGTAGAGGTTACTGCCACCTACACCAAGTCGGAGCTCACGTAGGCGACACCTTCCTACTATGTGACCTTGGAATGGGGTGACATGAAGTTCAACGTTACCGAGGATTACTCAGAATTAACGTGGAATTCAGAAGACCATCTGTACGATGGCACTGTGAATTATGTTTGGACTCCTGCCACACCAGAGAGCAACGTGATTACCGTGAAGAACACGTCCAATACCGATATTGATGTGACGGTGACTTATACCAGCGTCCTTGACACCATGTCATTTACAAGCCAGCTTGACCTGGCGAACGTGTATTCCACCAGATTCGATGGCGAAAAGGAAGCTTCGATAACTACTGCCCATAACAACCTCACTGCCTCCGCTACCGCGAAAATGCTCCGTGCTCTGTACGGAGGCTGGGAAGCGACTGGAGCTTCCGCCAAGTTCACCGCCACGCTGAACCTCAGCGGCAGCCCCAAGGTGATAGCCACGAATCAGGTCAGCACGGATACCAAGGTCGGCGAAATCACCTTTACCATTGCGCAGTCTGAAAATGCCCAGTATACCACGTACGATTACGAAGAGCGTGCAGATGACGAACTTTAATGAAACCTGACATCGACAAATGAAGCCCCGGCACTCGCCGGGGTCTTCTCTTTGCCGCTGCCCAATAAGGGCTGAAGCGTAACTGTTCCCCCCAAAAAAAAACGATTTCCGCAGGCCGGTTGACTTTCCGCATGGGTTCATGGAACAATGGAACATACTGACACTATGCGGAAAGGGGGAACGGCTTGTGCGGGTGATTGCGGTGGACGATGACGCTCTGTCCCTGGACTTTATGCAGTTCCAGCTGCAGCAGGTTCCTGTATTCACGGAGATCGTTCCATTCAGAACGCCGGAGGCGGCGCTGATGTACCTGAAGAACAATGACGCGAAGGTCGCCTTCTGCGACATTATGATGGACGGCATGGACGGCATCGAGCTGGCCCGGAAGATCAAAGAGCTGCGGCCGCAGTGCCGCATCATCTTTGCGAGCAGCTCCCCGGACTACGCCCTGCAGGCCTTCCGGGTGCACGCGGACGGGTACATCACCAAGCCTGTGACCCATGAGGCCGTGATGGAGGAGCTGGCGCATCTCTCCCTGGTTTCGCCCAAGGAGGAAGACAAGGACGTCCTTCTGCGGGTGAAATGCTTCGGCAACTTCGAGGCCTTCGACATGAACAACGTGCCGCTGAAGTTTGCCCGCAAGAAGACCAAGGAGCTGCTGGCCTACCTGGTGCATCACTGCGGCGCGACCTGCAGCCTGGCGGAGCTGGCCGGCATCCTCTATGAGGACAGGGACGATTCACCCTCCCTGCAGAGCCTGATCCGCAACCTTGTGGCCGACCTGAAGAAGACGCTGCAGGCCGCAGGGGCGGAGAGTGTGCTGTTCCACGAAAACGGCATGCTGGCGGTCTTCCCCACGAAGATGTCCTGCGATTACTACGACTACAACAAGGGCATACCGGAGGCTGTGAACAGCTACAACGGAGAATATATGACCCAGTACTCCTGGTCCGATGTGACGACCGCGCACCTGGATGCCAGGACAAGAACATAAATACAGGAGGAAACAGTTATGTTGAAGAAGATGCTTGCGATGGCGGCGGCGCTGCTGCTGGCCCTGGGCTGCGCGGCGGGCGAGACCGTGCGGGAAGCCCCGGAGGTGGATCCCAACGCCTACAAGACCGCTGAGGCCAAGGAGGGCGTGGCGGCCAACACCGTCAGCCTTTCCTATCAGGACCAGGTTACGGTGAATCTGTATGAGGAAGCAGCGGAGGACGGGAGCGTGGGATACTTTTCCGTGACGTTCGGAAACCCCTCCGTTTCCGGCGTGGATTTGACCCTTGCCATCCGTATGCCGGATGAGACTGTCGCGGTGCAGTCCGGGCTGATCCCTGTGGGCTATGACATCCGGGAGCTGCCCGTTTCCGCGGAGACCTGGGCGCTGCTGGCGGAGGCCGAGCGGGATGAGGACGGCCTGATCGTGGCGGAGTTCTATCTGCGCTACTATGATCCGGCCACCGGCGAGATGGCCAACGTCTTCACGAAGATCCCGGTGTGGATCACCATGCCGGAAGTGACCACCGCCGCTGTGGCGGAAGTTCCGGCGGAATAATTCCTCTCTGTTGCGCTTTTGTTGCGCTCCCTGTTGCGCCCCTGTTGCGGTGTGTGTGGTATCATGATGCTGCAATGAAAGAAAGGGGCGAAAGCGTATGAAGCAGTTTCGGAAATGGACCGCGTTGGTCATGGTCCTGTGTCTGCTGACAGCCTCAGCCTTTGCCGATACGATCGCAACCCCTACCGATCTGCCGGAAGCCCCGGTGAGCGAAGAAACGGAGCCTGTCGAAGAGCAGCCTGTCGAAGAGGAGCCTGCTGAAGAGGAGCCTGCTGCGGAAGAGCCCGTGGAAGAGCAGCCTGTAGAGGAAGCGCCCGCTGCGTACCTGCCCGCTTCCGTGCACCCCGTCTCCCAGCCGCCCGAAGCAGCGGAGCCCGAAGAACAGGAGCCTGCTGAAGAGCAGCCCGTCGAAGAGGAGCCTGTTGAAGAGGAGCCTGTTGAAGAGGAATCCGTCGAGGAGGAGCCTGTTGAAGAGAAGCCCATCGAAGAGGAGCCTGCTGAAGAGCAGCCCATCGAGGAGCCGGTCGAAGAGCCAACCGTTGAAGAAGCGCCGATCGAAGACGCAGTCTTCCATGACGCGGCCAGCGGTGTGACCGTGTTTGTGCCCGCGGCTTCCATGCCTGTGGGCTACCGGGCGGAGCAGCTTGGCCTGTATGTGAGCGTTTCTCAGCCGGACGGGCAGCTGCTGGCCGAGGTTGGAGCAACGAGCGGCGTGTATTACACCATTTATCTCTATGACATCGCGGACGGAACGCGCGTGGATCCGGCCGGCAGCGTCAGGGTGACCTTCCCGTCCGTGGATGAAACGACGGATATCTACAGCGTCACCCGGGCCGGCAGCGTGCAGGCGATGGAATGATCCTGCGGAAAGATCCACGCAGGATCTTTCTTTATATTTACAGGGAGGGCGGCTTTCATGAAGGAGATGCGCAGAAGGATCGCATGGGCGCTGGTGCTGATGCTGCTGATGACCCAGTGCGCCCTGGGCGAAACCATCACGACAGACCTGTCGGGTGGCTTTTTGCTGACCTCCGGCAACGCAAGCGACGACCCTGTGTATGACATCATCGTCACGGTGGGAACCGGCCTTGTGTACAAGCAGACGCCCACCTATCGCTGGGACCCGGACGATCACAGCTATGAGACGGAGGCCGGCGGCGCCTGGGAGACCGCGACTGTCAACGTGACGGTAACCTCTCACAGCAATGTCCCTGTGACCGTGGAACTGACCTACGCCAACACAGCCGACGCCCGGTGGTCGGGCTTCACCGGCAGCTTCAACTCCGCGCAGCTGACCTTCGCGGCCTATGACAGCAGCGATGAAGCCGCCGCCACGCAGACAGCCACCCTGACCATGAGCGGCGACCTGAGCAGCTACATCGCCGAGCTGGTAACCGGCAGTCCGGTGACCATCGGCAGCGTGACCGCCGCCATCGCCGGGACAGACACCACCGGTACAGCGGAGGTCAGCGCCGAATTCCTGGACGCGGGCACAGTTGCGCCTGTGTACAGTGTGACCATCTCCTGGGGCGACATGGCCTTTGTCTATACCGACACCACCGCCTATGAATGGGATGTCGCCGCGCATACCTACACGCACGCCGGCGACCTCACGGGCACCTGGGCGCCCAAGAACGATGGCGACGATCTGGTGACCGTGACCAACCATTCCAACGTGACGGTGGAGGCCACGCTGACTTACACGCCCGCAGCGGCCTACAGCGACTTCAGCGGCACGCTGACCGAAACCAGCCGCAGCCGTGCCGGCCTCACGCAAAGCAGCGACTCCGCGCTGACCTGGACCCTGGAGAATGGCCTGACCGGTCAGTATGGCAACGCAGCCACCGCCACTGCCAGACTGATCCTCTCCGGCGCAACTGACGGGTTTGAGAGTGGCGTCATCGGCGAGCTCGGCCTGACCCTGTCTGTGCCGGAGGACGCTGCCGTGACTCCTGTGGGCAGCGACTGATACAAAATGAAAAATCCGAACCCCGGCCAACCGGTCGCATATCACAACCGGTCGAGGGTTCGGATTTTTTCATGGGTGGTGGAGCAACACAAGTCAAATCCGAACCAAACGCCTCTTGAATATCCGTCAGGGTCACCGGCTCCGTGCCGTCCTTGTAGTTGTAGGTCAGCACCAGCCGATCCTCGTACACATATACCGCGTTGATGAAAATGTCGATGATTTGCTTCTGGTAAGCCAGGTCATCGGGATCACCGTACTTGAAGCGGCTGATCCAGCTAACGACCTGCT
>R14__coassemble_1289_pt1 | contig 12918 bp, 25 predicted proteins | sample R14__metabat2_high_PE_034 | metagenome-assembled genome bin R14
TAGGGCAACAAAAAATCCGCAAACCCTTATGCCATAAGGGTTTGCGGAAGTGGAGTTGGCGCAATCAAATCCGAACCCCCGGTGTCGGGGAGGTCGGCGTGGGAGACGGTGGTGTGGGTGTTGCGGAGGTTGTAGAAGATGAGGATACGGTCGTCGTAGATGTAGACGCTGTTGACGAAGGTATCGATGATGGTGTGGCAGAAGGCAGGGTCGCTGGGACTGCCGGAGCAGAAGGAGCGGAGCCAGGCGACGATCTCGTCACGGGAAAGACGGACGGAGGCAGCGATGCGCAACTTGGACAGATCCGTTTCCACGGCGGAGCGTTCGGCGTCGAGGTGGTTCATCTTGTCGTAGATGCGATCACGGGCGACGCGGGGAGCATCCGCCAGGGCGTCGGTGAGGTTGTTCAGCTCACGGTCGATGGCGGCGAGGCGGCGCTCACAATCGCGGATGCCAGCGGTGTTGAACTCCTTCTCGTATTCGGCGAGGATGACATCGGCGATCTGCTGCAGGCGGTCCTCCTGAAGGACGTAGAGCAAGGTCTGCTGGACGACGTACGCTTCCAGATCATCCTTGCGCTCTGACTTCTTGTCGCAGGAATGGTGATGCTTGTGGCCGGAGCAGGAGTAGTAATAGCACTTGTAGCCGTGACGGGAACTGCCGGAGTCGCCGCACATGGGCTCACCGCAGTGGCCGCAGAAGGCCTTGCCGCTCAGGAGGAAGTCCACGGAGGCCTTGTTGGCAGCGGGACGGCGGGCATTCTGCTTCACCCTCTCCTGGACCCTCTGGAAGAGGTCCTACGAGACCATCGGCTCACACATCCCCTCGATGATCTGGTCGCCGTACTTGTAGCGCCCGATGTAGGCGGTATTGACGAGCGTCCTGGAGAAGGTCGTGTAGGACAGCTCCCCACCCAGTCGGCCGCGGACACCGCGCCGGCGCAGCTCCTCGATGATGTCCTTCATGGGCTCCCCGGCGGCGTAGCGCTCGAAGAGGTAGATCACGGTGGACGCGGTGCGCTCGTCGATGACCAGGTGCTTGTCCACCACCTTGTATCCATAGGGGACGGTGCCTCCGGTGTACTGCTTCTTGGCGATGGATTCCCGCTGGCCGCGGCGGATCTTCTTCTTCAGATCCAGGCTGTAGTACTCCGCCAGGGCTTCGAGCATGGCCTCCATCAGGATGGACTCGTCACCCTCACCAACGTTCTCCATGACGCTGATCACGCGGATGCCGTACTTCTTCAGTTCCTGCTTGTAGATGGCGGAGTCATACCGGTTGCGGGCAAAGCGGTCCAGTTTCCACACCAGGACCCGCTCGAACTGTCCCTTGGATGCGTCGGCGATCATACGCTGGAAATCCGGCCGCTCATCCGTCAGACCGGAGATGGCGCGGTCGATGTATTCGCCCACGATGTTGACGTCGAAGCGCTTCGCGTAGGCATAGCAATCGTGGAGCTGGCCTTCGATGGACTGCTCCGTCTGGGAATTGGACGAGTACCGGGCATAGATGACAGCATTCATTCGTTGAAAATCCTCGTAAAATGCGCGTAATCCGCGTATTTTCATTGTATTTTTACGGGAAATATGGTATAATAAACCTGTTCCCGACGAAAGTCCGGAGCACCTTCTGACAATGTGGTGTTGGCAGAGGCGGGGCCCTGTGCGTATGCGGCACGGGGCCTTTATTTTTGCTCATTTTCGCCCATCCGCCAGCTGGAGCAACGCTCAAAAACGACCATTTTATGCGCGTTAACCGCGAAAAAACCGCGAATAACGCACATAAAATCAGCTTTTGTGTTGCTTACGCCCGCGAAACTCCGCCAGATTTACGATACTACACCCATCTTGGCGTCGGATTCCTGCTGCTATGAGAGCAGGAACCGCACATTTTTCATGATGGACACCTTGTTCTCCGCACTGAGCTGCCGCCACAGGGCGATCAGCTCCACCTCATCCCGCGGCTGAGGCTGCCTGACCGGCTCCGGCTACGGCTTTTTTTGTATGTCAAAGCCTTCCCGACCGAACAGGGCATCAATCGTGATACCGAAGAAGTCGGCCAGCTTGGCAATTGTCTCTGTATCAGGGTCGCGGCGCCCGTTTTCAAAGTTTCCGTAAGCACCGCGGGATATCTGCAAAGCCTATGCAACATCGGCTTGTGTTTTATGCTGGGATGTTCGTACTTCTTTCAGATGCAACATACTTACACCTCCTGTCTTTATTATAATGATTCCAAATGAAACATTCAACAATTGAAACAAAATGCATCAAAGGTACAAAAAACCTCTTGACAACGATTCAAGTCGAATCTATAATAGGATTCATCAAGAATCAACGCGCAAAGCAGAGATTCGGAACGTCCCATCAGGAGGTGAACGTTACGGACTGGTTGGAAGAGTACAGAACGAAAAAGGGGCTCAGTCAGGAAGAGGTCGCCTCCCAGGTTGGCATTTCCAGACCTGCCTATTCAAACATCGAAAACGGAAACAGACGTCCTTCTCCCGAGGTCGCTCAGAAGATCGGTGCCTGTCTGGACTTCCCCTGGACCTGGTTCTTTGAAAATCACGAAGAAAAGGAAGCGTGAGTATGGCTCAGTATGTGCAGATCGGCGTGACGGCGCTGCGGGACCCGAAGACGGGTGCCTTCCAGCCGGCGATCCCGCTGTATATCGACGGCAACGACGCCAACCTGGACGCCCAGAAGCGACTGTGCGATGACATCGGGCAACTGTTTGCGGCCCGGATGAAGGCAGAAGCAAAGGCGGAGGCCGTATGAAACTGAGGAGATGTCCCCACTGCGGCGGCAGACCTTTGGTTGCTCCGGCCTACAAGGTGAGCGGTCCCTTCCGCAAGCGCTGGTTCGTGACATGCACACGGTGCGTGGAGGCCAGCGGGGTGCACATCCTCGCTTCCATGGCCGTGCGGGACTGGAACCGGATGGCGAAACGGAGGTAACGGCATGGCTTATCGATGGACCGATGAGGACTTGAAGGTCCTGAAGGCCCGCGGGCAGGTCATCGAACCCACGAAGCCCAGGCAACCCGTGGTGCCCAGTGTACCGGAACGGGCGCCGGAACCGCCAAAGCGGAACAAGTACGGCGCGGTCCGCACCGAGGAGGACGGCATCACCTTTGACAGCAAGCACGAGGCCATGGTGTGGCGTCAGCTCAAGCTGGAAGCAGGGGAGAGGTGCTACAAGGGCATCGCCAGACAGGTCACCTTCTTCCTGCCGGGGGGCGTGAAGTATGTGGCGGACTTCGTGGTGTTCAACCCCAATGGGAGCTACACCGTGATCGACGCCAAGAGCGAGGCCACCAAGCACAACGCGGTCTACCGCCTCAAAAAGCAGCAGATGCGCGAGTGCCTGGGCATCGAGATCAAGGAGATGTGACATGTCAATCGACTATGTGGTGGACAAGCCGGGCATCCTGGTGTGCCTCGAGCCCTTCCTGCAGGCCGGGAAGGACACCTACAACGTGGTGCACCACTGGAGCTGGCACCGCCAGCACAACAAGCACTGTCTGTACGACGGCCGGATGACGATCCGCTTCGACACCGCCGACCATCGGCACCGCTGCTACCTGGTGCGGAAGAGCGGAAGCGGCAGCGAGGTCATCGAGGCCGAGTACAAGTACAACCTTTGCCTGAAGTACTGCAGGGAAAACCTTACGCCGGCGTAAACCGGCATCCTCGTGGCGTAGCTCAAACGACAGAGCGACTCAGGTGCATCCGGTTCCGTGCACTTGAGGGGACGCGGGCTCATACCCTGCCGCCGCGACCAGGCGTTTAGCCTTTTATCATCCGTCCACCTGCCGGGCGGCCATGGCGGTGCTTCCGTCCATGAGAAAAAAGGACTTCTTAGCTGTTTGCTCCAGTGTTTTAAGCGTCTTTGAAGACGGTAAAAAAGCAGCCTGGCGTTCCTTAAAGACTTTCGCGGCCCGTTTCAAGCGACTTCCAATAGCGACGAAGGAAAGCCAACGTAAACGGTAGGGCTCTTTGCGGTGGACCAACACCGCACTGTGGCGCCCTTAAGCCGGCAACAGGGGCATGACCCTGGCACCGGCCCATGGTACCCTTCTGATGTGATCGCGACACGGAGGAATGACTGCCGGGAAAGAACGGTTGGTAACCTGCCCACCAGGACTGCAGCCAAAGACTGCGGCAGGCGGCAAAGCGGAAGGTCAGCTACGCTTGACATCCCCGGACAGACGGGGGACTCTGCATTTTTGACACTGGCTTCTGGAAAGACAGATGACACCCGGCAAAGACCGGGATTCCTGTGCCCATCGTTTAGCGTAAGACCGCGCCCACTCCACGCGACGCCGGCTCGTGACCGGCTGGGCACACCATTTCTCCGAAGGGAGCAGAACCATGATCATCACCGAACCAAGCTACGAGATCATCCGCCCGCAGCAGCTCGACCGCCTGAGCCACAAGAGCATCCTGCGGCTGATCGAGCGCGCCGCCAGGACCTGCTACAAAAGCGAGAACCTGATGAAGGAAGGCAGCTACGCCGGCCTGGTGCGCCGCCTCATCAAGAGCGGCCATGAGGCCATGCTGGAGCATGCCACCATGACCGTGCTCTTCGTGGTAGACCGGGCCGTGGCCAATGAGATGGTGCGTCACCGCATCGCCTCCTTTGCCCAGGAGAGCACCCGCTACTGCAACTACGAACACGAAAAGTTCGGCGGGCAGATCACCTTCATCCGCCCGTACATCTTCGAGGAAGGCAGCCCGGATTATGAGACCTGGAAGCAGGCCTGCTCCGCCGCGGAACACGCCTACTTCGAGCTGCTGGAGAACAACACACCCCAGTGGGCACGGGACGTGCTTCCCCTGTGCACCAAGACCGAGATCGTGGTGACCATGAACCTGCGCGAGTGGCGGCACTTCTTCCTGCTCCGGGCGTCCGATGCTACCGGCAAGGCGCATCCGCAGATGAAGCAGGTCACCGTGCCCCTGCTGAAGCAGATGCAGGAATTCCTCCCGGAGATCTTCGACGACATCCCGCTGCCGGAGGGCGAGGTCCATGGATGACGAGATCCTCGATGTGCTGGAGCTGATCCCGCCCAGGGACAGCACCTGCCCGGAATGCGCTGCCAATCACAAGCCGGGGCAGCCGCACGACCGGAACAGTCTCTATTACCAGATGACCTTCTACCGGAAGAACGGGCGCATCCCCACCTGGCAGGACGCCATGGAGCATTGCGACGAGGCCACGAAGGCCCAGTGGTACAAAGACCATGGCATCACCCCTGACTGAATGGGTGCCCGTCGCCGACGGTGCCCCGGAAGGTGACCCGGAACGGCTGGTGCTGGTGTGGCATGTCTTCATGGACTGCTGGACAGACAGGGCCTGCCGGTACAACGGGAACCAATTCTATACCCATTGGCGCGAGGCGCCACAACAAGGATGGATACGGACCACGGACAGACTCCCTACCGAAGGGGACGCGGATGCCACACACTGCGTCCTGGCCGCCGATGACAGCGGACGCATACTGCGCGTCACCGGATGGTTCCAGGTCAACGGATGGCGGTCCTGCCCCTATACCCGGTGGATGCCAACGCCCGAAGGCCCGCCCAAATATATGGAGCTGAAAAAGCTCTACTAAGGAGACCTACCATGAACGCCATCACCAACACCACACCCACCGGCGTGACGCGTCTGGACGCCCTGGCCACCGAGGCCCGGGGATACAGCACCGCCATCGCCACCAATGCCATGGAGCTTGGCAGGGTGCTGACGGAGGCCAAGGCCCTGATCGGTCACGGTAACTGGACCGACTGGGTGGAGACCAATGCCAGCATGAGCACCCGCAGCGCTGAGAACCTGATGGGCATCTACCACCGCTTCGCTGACCGGCCCGCCTTCGACGGCATGACCCAGAGCAAGCTGCTGACTTTGATGATGCTCCCCGAGGGCAAGGATGAGGAGTTCGTCCAGACCCACGACGTGGAGAGCATGACCGTGCGTCAGCTCCGGGAAGAGATCGCCCAGCTCAAGGAAGGACAGCAGGCGGCCCTGGACAAGGCCCGCGAAGAGGGCAAGAAGCAGGGACAGAAGGACAAGAAGAACCATGAAGCCGAGCTCCAGCAGCAGCTTCAGGAAGCCAACGCCGCCAGGCAGAAGGCCGAGGACGAGCTGCAGAAGCTGAACGATGACCCGCTCCGCGTCCCGCCGTCCGTTCAGGACAGCCTCGACAGCATGAAGGCGTCCTATCAGCAACTGTGGGACCAGTATCAGGGCTTGAACGACGACCTTACGGACCTGCAGGAACAGTACGACCATAGCCAGGAAGAGGTCAACACGCTGCGGAGCACAATCGCCCGCGGCGACGCTGACCGGCCCGCGGTTACCGGACTCACCCTGGACGTGCTTCGTCAGGCCGTGATCGAGTTCAAGACGCGCTGCAGCTCCATGCCCTACATGGACGATGAGTTCTGCGCCATGCCCCTTTCCGAGCGCAACGATTACAACCGTCTCCTGCGGGAGATGGAGGACTGGTGCAAGGCCTCACGCATGGCCCTCAACACCTTTGTGGTGGAGGAGGCGGCACAATGAGCGAACAGCGCGAGGAAGGCCTGATGCTGCTGGGCAGCGATGACCTTGGCCAGATGCTGACCACCATGATGCAGCCCATCCTGAACGCCATGGGCACCATGATCAAGAACAACACCGAGGCCATCGACCGGATGGCCGCCGGCATGACCATGATGAGCGACCGCATGGAGGCCCTGGAGAAGCAGGTCCGCCTGAACACACCCATCGACAGCAGGCAGGAGCGCTACCTGCAGAGCGCCATGAAGGACCGGGCCCGGGAACTGCTGGACAAGCGCGGCCTGGCCGATGACAAGAAGGCCGTAAAGAAGCTCACCGCGGCCATCCGCAAAAGCGTGCTGGCCCGGTACGGCATCGGCACGGTGCGGGAAATACCGAAGCACGAATACAACGTGGCCATGGGGCAGATCAGCTCCTGGATGGACATGCTGCTCATCCGTGACATAGCAAAGGAGGCGAGAGAGCATGCTCAAGGACAGGGTCTGGCTGACCTTCCATCAAAAGGCCTGGCTTGCGGTAAACAGCCTGCGCTGCTGGATGGCGCGCCATCGCCTGCCGGCACGGTGGGTCAACCGCCTTACGCATCTGTGCGCTGACCTGTACGTGGAGGGGATGTTCCCATGAGAAAAGACGCAAGAGCCCTTCGCGAAGCCAGGGAAGCGGTGCTCACCGCCCCGGACAGACAGAGCGCAATCATGGCCTACCGCTACTGGTACGCCCTGAAGAACGGCACCCTCTACATTGAGGAGGACCTGCCTGAAAAACCATTCGACCTCGAGATCCCCACCGGCCCCGGCTGGATGGCGGAGATGGAACAGAACTACGAATACTAAGGAGGAAAGCCATGGATTTTGCAACCTATCAGCCGCTGGCCCAGCGGACCAGCAGCACCTGGTCCTATGGGAGAAAAGTGCGGAACGGCGTCCTGGGCCTCATTGGCGAAGCCGGCGAGGTGGTAGACATTGCCAAGAAGACCATGTTCCAGGGCAAGCCGATGGAGGAGGCAAAGGCCAAATTCGTGGACGAGATTGGCGATGTGCTGTGGTACTGCGCCGAACTCTGCGAAGGCCTGGGCGTGAAGCTCTGCTCCGTGGTGGATACCTTCCGCCATGTCTATGAGCATGGTTACCCGGATCCTGATCTGGACAGCCTGATGGTCCAGATCCCTGTGGAGATGGTTCGCGAGGCAGTGGAGATCCACCTCGAAATCTACGGATCGGAGAACAAGGAACCGGGCAAAATCGGCAACTACAACGGGATCATGATGACGATCTACGTCATCGTCCATCATTGCGAGGCCCTGCTCTACTACGTATGTGGCTGCAGCCTGGAGCAGTGCATGGACGCGAACATCGAGAAGCTGAAGGCCCGGTATCCCGACGGCTTCAGCGCTGAACGCAGCGAACACCGGGAAAACTAAGAGAGCAGGCCAACACCATGTGCACCATCCAATTTATCACCCAGTTCGACCTGATCATGGAGTACAGCCGTGAAAATCTCCTCACCAGCCATGAGCAGTTGTTGATGCTGACCTTGTTCCACTGCGCGAACCGCCTGGCACAGCGAGACATCAACCATTCGTGGCCCGAGGACTTTTTCCCGCTCTCCAATGCAGAAATCGGATTGTGGTGCCGCCTGGACAAGAGAGCCATTGAGGCCACCAGAAACAGCCTGAAGCAGCGAGGCCTGATCGACTTCACCAAGGGCGTCAGGAACAAGCTCCAACCGACATACAAAATCAATTACCTGCAGCGCGTTGGGTACAAAATTGTACCCAACAATGTACCCAGCAACGTACCCAACAATGTACCCAGCAGCGTACCCATTGTTGTACCCATGAATGTACCCAGCAGTGTACCCCTTTCTATAGATATAGATACAGGGATAGACCCAGAAGAGAACGACACACACAGTAGTTCTCAACAGCAGGGTAACGCGCGCGCGGGCGGGCCGGAGGGAAAGCCGCTTTGGTGGTTCGACCCGGCCCATCCAAGCGACGCGGACAACGGGTGGAGGCAAAGCACCAAGGTCCGGTGCGCCGTTGCCCAGCGCCTGGCTGACTACTACGTGCCGAAGCTGGGCCGCGGCGCCTACGTTACGGACGACGCCACGCTGATGGATAATGACGCGGTGGACGTGCTGGCCGCGGCCATGGAGGCCGGCATCACGCCCAAACAACTGGCAAAGGTCGCCCAGGGCAGCATGGAAATATGGGAATGGCTTGCCAAGATCAGGCTGAAGGCCATCGACCTGGGCACCGCGCCGGCAGGATGGTACAGTCTCCGGGGTGACATCACCAGGGCACTGAAAGAGATCAAGGAGGACGAAGCATGATCAAACTCATTCTCATCGGGAACCTGACCAAGGATCCGGAAAAGCGCAGCGTGGAGACCCAGAACGGCCCGAGCGACGTGACCAGCTTCACCATCGCCGTCAACGGCCGGCGGGAAGGGGAGACCAGCTTTTTCCGCATCAGCGTCTGGGGACGCCAGGCAGATACCTGTGCCCAGTACCTGCTGAAGGGCCGGAAGGTGTGCTGCGTGTGCAACGAAATCCGCGCCAGGACCTACCAGGCCCAGGACGGCACCAGCCGCATCAGCATGGAGGCCACCGCCAACGAGGTGGAGTTCCTGTCCCCCTCCCGTCACGAGGACGGCATCGATGCCCCCGGCAGCACCTACACCACCACCGCCGCACCGGCCTCCGCTCCAGCTCCAAAGCAGCAGGAGATGACGCCGGTCTTCAACGACGATGAGATGCCGTTCTGAGGAGGTACATCATGAACAAGCCTATCAAGCGTGTAAAGGGCAGGTATATCCTGGAAAAGCCGATTGAGGGACCGCATCTGGCGGATGAGGCCTGGGTCGTGGTCTACATGGAAACCGACCAGGGTAAATGGGAATACGGATTCCGGCTGCATCGGGAGAATCTGGTGGAGGAGTGCGGGTACAGCCTGCGCTGCGCCAGTGAGATCCTGCGGAACTACTGGGCGCCGACGACCCTGCGGATCATCGACACGGAGACCGGCGAGATCGTGAATCCCGTGGAAGAGACCGTGGAGGTACCGCCGGCACCCAGCAAAGTGGTGCAGGAGGACCTGTTTGGCAACGAGTACATGTGGGAATAAGCTATGAGCAAAGCGCTTGACGATGCCATGAAGCAGCTCGACGCGAAGGAAGGCCGGGTGCGGCTGTACAGGGATGAGTTCGAGGACTTCATCGACCTGTACGCCAGCGTCAAAATGATCCGGTCCTGCCTGGACAAGATGGAACGGCTGGCCCGGCTCCATCCGCGCACCTGGGGCAAGCTGAAGTGCGGCTTCACCCTGATCGAGCACGCGGTGGTGGAGATGACCACCAAGATCTCGACGAAGCAATACCGCATGCTGCGCACCAACCAGGGCAAGATCACATTTCAGCCGGACGCGGCGCTGCCGAGGTTCAGCATGGACGAGGATGACTACTACCGGCTGGTGGTGGCGGCCAGGATCGGCGCCTGCGCCAACTGCATGAGCTGCCTGGACCGGGGCGAATGGAGCAAGTGCGCGCTGATGCAGACCCTGGACACGGTACCCTGCCGGGAAGGCATCCACGAAAAGGACCAGTACGATAAGGGCGTTTGCCCCTACGCGATCCGGGACCCCAACGAATTCAAGGAGGCGGCAAGACAATGGGACCTGAAGACATGAAGCGGCTGCTGGAGCAGAAGGAGCAGGAGCTGAAGACCCTGCGCCTGCGCACCGGAGAGCAGCGGAACCAGATCCGCCATCTGCGGGCACTGCAGGAGCGGGCGACCACCTGCGACCGCTGTGTATACAGCAGCGCGGACGGCTGCCTGCCGGGATACCTGGTCTGCGAAAAGCACGACGGATTCCGCATCGGCGTGCGCATCGACGACTTTTGCAGCCAGGGAATGGCGGTGGAATCATGACCGGACCGTGCAAGGATTGCAAGGACCGCAGTGTGACCTGCCATTCCACCTGCGAGAAGTACCTGGAATTCCGGAAGATGATGGAGGAAGAGTACAAGAAGCGCAAGGCCGCCTATGATGTGGGCGAGTCGAAGTGCATCTCCATCCAGCGATCCATCAGGAGAAGGGGCAAGTGACCATGAAAGCCAGTAACAGAATGCAAAAGCTCCGCCTCGCCACCCAGAGCCTGACCGAGTCCGTCGAGCAGAACCTGAGCGGCAATCAGGACAAAGAATACACTGTCGGCTGCATCGAGCATGAGGTCAAGATCATCCGCAAGGACTATCTCTTGCTGCTGAAGGAGCTGCGGAACCCGGAGACAAGGAAATGACGAACAACGTAGCAAAGTACCAGGACCGCAGGAAGAACGGACTCTGCGTCCAATGCGGCGCGCCGGCCATGCCCGGCAAGTGCATGTGCAGCTACTGTCAGAAGCGACACATGGTCAGGTCACGCCAGCAGCGCAAGGAACGCATTCAGGAAGGCCGCTGCGTACGCTGCGGTGCTGTGAACGAAGACCCGACCCACACCCTGTGCCTGGCCTGCCGGGAGAAGATGCGGGGAGAGGTCGTACGGCACTATGAGCGAAAGAAGGAAAAAGCCGATGGCAAGACGGAAGGCACAGGAGCCGTGTGAGTACTGCGAGAGCGACTTCTACCCGGTCTCCGAAGACGGCGACGACACCCTGGTCATCGAGGTCTACCCCGGCCACATGATCAGCGCCAGCGCCATCATCTACAACCCGCGGACCGAGGAGCAGGAGAACATGGTGGTCAACATCCCCTGCAACTATTGTCCGAATTGCGGGAGAAAGCTGACGGAAATGTGATGGCTAAGTGGAACGGCGTACAGCTCGACATCTTCGGGGAGGAAATCCCAGAAATCGCCGAGTGCCCGCACTGCCACAAGCCGCCGGTGGTGGTTCGCAATGCTGCGGGGAACATTTGGGACGTCCATTGCCCGATGCAGTATGTCTGCGTATGCGGCGGGAACAGCGACGGCAAGATGATATCGTGGTGGAATGACACGGTAAAGGACTTCGCAAAGACTTCGATCTGTTTAAGACCGGGAGACATGGAGGGATTCGACGATGATTGAGGCAAAGAAAATCGTGGAAGCAATGGAGGACCTGGGCGACCTGAAGGTGAAAGTGGGCGAGATGGTCCAGATCCAGAAGGTCGTGGACGCACTGGGAGCGCTTTACCGCCGGACGGTGGAGGGAAGCGTCAAGGACAACATGCTGGCCTTCGAGGCGGAGGGCATCTGGAAGGCCATCGCCGTGGTGGCCGCCATGACCGGCGAGGATATCGACCATGGGGATTGAGACGAAACTGATGCCGAGCTGGGACAAGAACTGCTATCGTCACGACCTGGTGACCAGCAGGAAGGGCGGGCACTACCTGGTTAACACAGACTTCCAGCCGGCCCGCGGATTATGGGTGACCACGGTGTACCGCTGCGATGAGCAGGGCATCGTGAGCAACTGGGACGAGATCGACATCGACATGGGCAGCGCCTTCGTCGCCATGCACGACCGCATGGTGGACATCTGGGGCACCAAGTGAGGAGGAACAGCATGCCAATCATCAGCAGGAACATGGCCGAGATCCTGTTGGCAGCCATCGACGGACTGACCAAAGGCGCCGGCGTGACGAGCCCAGATGACATGGTCAACATCGACGACGTGGAGACCGTGGTGATGAACTTTGTGGATGACAACGTCAAGGTGCAGGCACACCACGAGGTGGTGGAGCGCCTGACCGCACTGTACCGCGCCAAGAACCATGACTACGGAGACAGCTTCGGCAGGGGATTCCGCAAGTACGGATTGATCATGCCGGTGATCCGATTGGAGGATAAGCTGAACCGCCTCACCAGCCTGGTGACCGGCAAGGAGCAGCGGGTGCATGACGAGAGCATCCGCGACACCCTGATGGACCTGGCCAACTATGCCGTGATGACGCTTGTCGAGATGGATTTGGAGGAGCAGCGTGAAGAAACCTGAAGAGATCGCCATCGCCAGCGGCCTGCTGATCGAGCTGCAGGGCACCGATGGCGGGCAGGGATGGATCGTAGGACTGGACCCCAAGAAGGCGAACCGCCAGGCCAGGGTGGTCTGGAGCAACGGCCTTGGCTGGGACCACGTGAGCGTAAGCTGGACCAGCCGCTGCCCAACCTGGGACGAGATGTGCACCGTGAAGAACATGTTCTTCGAGAAGGACGAGACCGTGGTGGAGTATCACCCCAGCGAGGAAAACTACGTCAACTTCCATCCGTACTGCCTGCACCTATGGCGCCCGCAGAAGGAGACGCTCCCCCTCCCGCCCACCTGGATGGTCGGCCCCAAGCAAGGCCAGACCACCCAGAGCGTGATGGCGGAAGTGGAAAA
>R14__coassemble_1310_pt1 | contig 12727 bp, 12 predicted proteins | sample R14__metabat2_high_PE_034 | metagenome-assembled genome bin R14
GGTGTGGGAGAGGGAGTGGGTGTGGGAGAAGGCGTGGGAGAGGCTGTTACGGTGGCCGGGTCCGGTGTGGGCGTGGGCAGGAAATAGCTGGAGGCGCCGATCCGCAGGGTGGGATAGGGCCTGGCCGTTTCCAGCGGCACATAGGAGCTGCTTGCGGAGGAGGAATCGCGGCCCTGAACGGCCTCAGCCACAGGCTGATAGCGGTACACGATCACGTTCTCGATATGCTCGAAGTCGGCGGTGGGCTCGATGACCACATAGGACTTGTTGCTCTCCATGCCACGGGTGGACTCGCGCACGGTGCCGATGGGGATGCCCTTGGGGAAGGACATACCGACGCCGCTGGTGACCACCGTGTCGCCGGGGCGGGGCAGGCTGTCATCGGGCAGATAATACATACGGCACATGGCGGTGCCGTCCACACCCAGGGTGCCGCGGATGGTGCCCTGGTCGCGGCTGGACTGGATGATGGCGGCGATGGAGGCGTCGCTGTCGATGATGGAGCGCACGGTGGATTTGGCTGCCTCCACCGTCTCGGTGTAGCCGATCAGGGCGCCGGATACGGTCACGGCCATATAGGGCTCGATGCCGTCGCGGCTGCCCTTGTTGATGGTGAAGGTGGAGAAGTAGTTGCCGTCCGAACGGCCGATGACGGTGGCCGCCACGGGGTCCATGTTTCGGTTCACGCTGATCTCGTCATACAGATCCTCGTACTGGCTCAGCTGAATTTGCAGCTCATCGGCCAGCATGGCCTGGTAGGTCAGCGTTTCATTTTCGGCCCGCAGCTCCTCGTAGGCGGTCTACAGGGTGGAGCGCAGCTTCAGGGTGCGCAGATAGCCGGAAATGCCGATGGTCACGCCGGAGAAGGCAGACTGGATGGGGGTGATGACCGTGGAGACCACGCTCTCCGGCAGGTTCAGCACTGACAGATCCAGGAAATTGGACATGGCAACGGCTGCCAGCAGCAGGATCAGCACCAGCGTGATCAGCACGGAGCATATGCGGCGGATGCGGTGGTGGAGCTGGCTGCGGGAGGCGGCGCGCTCTTCCTTGCTGCGGCGGCGCTCCTCCTTCTCAAGCTATTCCTCCTCCTGCAGTTCTTCGTCGGTGGGCTCCTCATAGATCAGACGGCTGCCCTTGCCCCTGAAGAAATGGCGGCGCTTCTTTCCGCCGGCCTCCTCATCCTCTTCATCCCCGGAAGCGCCCTCCCCGTCCTCGGGGTCGGCATAGCCGTGCTGGGCACGGAATTTGGCCAGCGCCTCATCCGGCGTGTCGGAGGGAGTATCGCTCTCGTCCTCCGGCTGCTCCGGGGGCTGGGGAGCCTCCTCCTCTTCGTCCTCCAGGCCGGGAAGACCGGCGGTGATGGATTCCATGGTGTCATCAAAGGAATAATCATAGGTGACGGGCTCGCGTTCCGTATTGCGGCCCTTTTTCTTTTTGCGCTTCAGCAGGCCTGCCATAAAAAGCGGCTCACCTCATTTCAGACGGAATTTCGGAAAGGACTCCCATGGGAGCCCGGAAGAGCATGCCGAACGGCGCGGCAGCCTTATTTGCTGTTCCTGCGTGCGATGGCGTCAAACAGGTTCTGGTCCTCCAGCAGGAAGCCCAGGCCGTTGATGGTGCTGAACTCAGGCTGCAGGGCCAGCAGCACGGGGATGCCGATGTTGGAGGCGATGTACTGGTCCAGGGCGAACAGCTGGGAGGCGCCGCCGGTCAGGTGGATGCCGCTGCGCATGATGTCGGCGGCCAGCTCCGGAGGCGTGCGCTCCAGCACATACTTGATGGCCTGCAGGATGGCGGCGCAGGGCTCGCGCACGGCGTCATAGGCCTGGGCAGAGGTGAATTCCACAGACATGGCGTGGCCGGAGAACAGGTCTCTGCCGCGGATGCGGATACGCCGGTTGTCGGAGGGTGTCAGGGCGGAGGCCAGGTCCTTCTTGATGTCCTCGGCGGTCTTGGCGCCAATGACCATGCTGGAATTCTTTTTCAGGTAGGCGATGATGGCCTCATCCATCTGGTCACCGCCCACGGGAATCATCTGGGATACCACGATGCCGCCCAGCGACAGCACGGCCACATTGGTGGTGCTGCCGCCCACATCCACCACCATGATGCCGTCCGGCTCATAGGCATGCAGGTTGCAGCCCAGGGCCGCGCAAAGGGGGCTCTCCACCAGGTATACGCCACGGTGACGGGCGCCGGCCAGCTCGATGGCCTCCTGCAGGGCCTTGCGGGAGACTTCAGGCAGGCCCACGGGGATGGACACCAGCACCTTGGGCCGCAGCAGGTGGCTGCTGCCCACGGCCAGACGCAGGAAGTGACGCACCAGCACCTCAGTGGAGTCGAAATCGTCCACCGCGCCGCTCCGGATGGGCCGGATGGCGGTGAGGGCATCGGTGGTGCGGCCGATCATATACAGAGCCTCGCTGCCCACGGCACGCACCAGGTTCCGGTCGGCGGAGGAGGCCACCACCACGGTGGGCTCGTTCAGCACCACCTTGCGCTTGGGCACATAGATCAGGGTATTGGAGGATCCCAGGTCAATACCGACATTGCTGGAAAGCAAGGACATAGAAACAATCTCTCCTCATCCGTTACAGTGAAGGAAGCACCTGCAGGCCCGCGCGGGCCAGAAGCTCCGCGGTCAGGGGCATGGGCAGACCGATCACGCCGGAGGGCGTGCCGGACACCCGCTCGATCCACAGACTGGCGATGCCCTGCAGGGCGTAGGCACCGGCCTTGTCAAGGGGCTCGCCGGTGGCGATATAGGCACGGATCTCCCGGTCGGTCATTTCCCGGAAGCGCACATCGGAGGCGTCCACGCCGCTGAAGACCTGTCCGTCCGCCGAGACCACGGTGACGCCCGTGTATACCTGATGCTCCCGGCCGGAAAGCATACGCAGCATGCGGAAGGCGTCTTCTTCATCCGCAGGCTTGCCCAGGGGCCGGTTTTCAATGGCCACCAGGGTGTCGGAGCCCAGCACGGCCATGCCGGGATGCTTCGCGGCGGCGGCCAGGGCCTTTCTGCGGCTCAGCTCCAGCACGGCCTCCCCGGCGCCCAGGTCGGTATGCTCGTCCACATCGGGCGCGTCGATGATAAAGGGGAGACCCGTCAGGGAAAGCAGCTCTTTCCTGCGGGGAGAGCCCGAGGCCAGCACCAGTACAGGTTCCTTCGTCATGGTATCCCTCCGGAATCTATGAAATACCAAGCTACATTATAGCACACCGGCCCGCTGAAAGGAACCTCATTTTGAAAAAGTTTAAAAGTTTCACATTTGTTCGGCTGCTCTTCACCTGCCGTACACAAAGACGCCGGAACTTTTTCCTCCGGCGGCATTGACGGAAAGGGCCTCACGGGGGTATAATGACCGCAGTGACAGCCCCATACTGACCGAAAACGGGAGGGATTTTCCGTGAAAACGATCCTGGACGGCAACCGTCTGACCCTGGGCACCTGCTATTATCCGGAGCACTGGCCTGAGACCATGTGGCGGGAGGACCTTCGGCGCATGCTGGCCGTGGGCATTGAGGTGATCCGCGTGGCCGAGTTTGCCTGGAGCCTGACGGAGCCCGAGGAGGGCGTCTTCGTCTATGATTTCTTCGACCGCTTCCTGGACCTGTGCGACGAAATGGGCATGAAGGTCATCTTTGGCACCCCCACCGCCACACCGCCCGCCTGGCTCACCTCCAAATATCCCGAGGTGCTGAACTGTGACAGGAACGGCGTGACCTACCGCCACGGAGGACGCAGGCAGTACAACTACAATTCCCTCGTTTATCAGACGCTCAGCGCCCGCATCGTGGAGAAGCTGGCGGCCCACTATGCCTCCAGGGCATGCATCATCGGCTGGCAGCTGGACAACGAGTTCAACTGCGAGACCAACGAGTACTATTCCGAGGCGGACGGCGCGGCCTTCCGGCTGTGGCTCCGGGACAGATATCATACCCTGGATGCCCTGAACGACGCCTGGGGCACCGTGTTCTGGAACCAGACCTACACCTCCTGGGAGCAGCCGGATGTGCCCCGGCCCAATGCCGCCCGCACCATCAATCCCCATCTGATGCTGGATTATCTCCGTTTTGTGTCCGACAGCACCTGCCGCTTTGCCTCCATGCAGAGCCGCATCCTGCGCCGCTATCTGAAGCCGGATGACTTCATCACCACCAACGGCATGTTCGGCCATATGGACAACCACCGCATGGCGGAGGAAAGCCTGGATTTCTACACCTACGATTCCTATCCCAATTTCGCATACTGCCTGGACAGCTGGAAGGCGGGGGATACCGGCCTGCGTGACCGGGGCTGGAGCCGCAGTCTGACGGAGACCCGCTCCGTGTCACCGGTTTTCGGCATTATGGAGCAGCAGTCTGGCGCCAACGGCTGGAATACCCGCATGGAGGCGCCCACCCCCAGACCCGGCCAGCTGACCCTTTGGACCATGCAGTCCGTGGCCCACGGCGCGGACTATGTCAGCTATTTCCGCTGGCGCACCTGCACCTTCGGCACCGAGATCTACTGGCATGGCATCCTGGACTATTCCGGCCGTGACAACCGCCGCCTGCGGGAGGTGGGTGAGGTACACGACCGGCTGAAGAAGCTGGAGGGCGTCGCCGGCAGCCGGTATGTGGCCAGGGTGGCCCTCATCAAGGACTACGACAACTGCTTCGACGCCGAGCTGGACCGCTGGCATGAGCGGGTGGCCTGGCAGAGTGAGCCGGCCATCTTTGCGGCCTGCCAGCGGACCCATACGCCCATTGACTATGTTTACATCGACCATACCGATCTGAAGCAGCTGAGCCGGTACAGCCTGGTGTTCTATCCTCATCCCGTCATCATGACGGAGGAACGGGCGGAGCTGCTGCGGCAGTACGCGGAGCAGGGCGGACAGGTCGTCTTCGGCTGCCGCAGCGCCTACAAGGACATCCACGGCCGCTGCGTGATGGACAGGCTGCCCGGCCTGCTGTCCCGGCTGACCGGTGCCGATGTGCCGGAGTATTCCTTCATCGCGCCTGACGCGGGGCGTGTGACGGCGGACTGGGGCGGAGATGAGCTGGAGGCCGCCGTATTCACCGATATCGTGACGCCCGACAACGGCGGCACGCAGGAGGCCGTCTACACCGCGGATTATTACGCGGGCAGCGGCGCTCTGGTGTCGAAGCGGGTGGGCAAGGGCTGCGCCTGGTATTACGGCACGGCCTTCACCGAGCAGGCGGCCCGCGTGTTCCTGCGGAAGCTGGGTGAGGCCGCTCCCTATGCCGATGTGATCGACCTGCCGGAAGCCTGTGAGCTGGCTGTTCGCTCCGGAGAGAAGGGCGACTATATGTTCGTCCTGAACTACCTGAAGGAGTCGGCTGCCGTGACGCTGAAGAAGCCCTGTACCGATACGGGCACCGGCGAGACCGTGCAGGGCCCCCTGACGCTGCCGGGCTACGGCGTGCTGGTGCTGAAGCTCTGAGCGCTTAAGGCTGTGCATCCACGAAAAAGGCCCGGACATCCTTCGCCTGTATGGGCTGGATGTCCGGGCTTCTTTCTGTGAAACGGTTTTTACTTCAGCAGCAGCCTGTGGAGGATGGCGCCCTGATGGCCGGCGTTGATCTTCAGCACGGCAGCATAGCTCTTCGCGGCTCGGGCCGTGTCGCCCAGACCGTAGCTGCCCAGGGCGATCAGGTACTCGCAGTGGGCACGGTTGCGGACGGACAGGTCCTCATCGAACAGCTGCAGATCCGGCAGGGACACGGCGAAGTAGTCGATCTTCACCTGGTCGAAGTAGTGCTTCTCACCGTAGGAGATCAGCTTGTAGAAGCGGCTTGTCGCCCGTTCCTCACGGCCCAGGGCCCGGTTGGCAAGGCCCTGATACAGGATCATGTCTGCGGGCTGGTCGTTATAGTACATCATGCCGGCAGGCTCCTCGTCGCCCACGGCGGCACGCTCCAGATAAGCCGTTGCATCGGCCTCATGGCCCAGCGCCCGCTCTGCCAGCCCCATGTAATAATAGATGTTGTTGTCCTTGGCACCCTCCAGCTTGCCCTCGCCCAGGTTGTGGGGGAAGACCAGCGCCCGCTTCAGCATGGCCAGGGCATCGGAGGCATTGCCCCTGTCCAGCGCGATGCGGGCCAGCTGCGTCAGAGCCACCGCATACTGGGCGGTCACCTTGCCTTCACCGCCCTCCCAGGCGTGGAAGTGGCGGGCCAGCACGATGTCCAGGGCCTCCTGATAACGGCCCATGTCGTTCAGCAGGGTCACATACTCAATGACCAGATCGTCCCGCAGGAACACGGTCTCCCGGTGTGCCTCCAGAAAGTCGAAGCGCTCCTTCAGGCTGCGGCCAAGCTTCTGGTACAGCTGGTCCAGCTCCAGCAGCACGCGGGCGTCGGTATCGTCCAGGGCGTAGGCCTTCTCCATGCAGCGCAGGGCGGCGTCCCGGTCATCCCGCTTGTTGAAGTACGCCAGGGACAGGTTGCGCCATACGGTGGGGAAGGAGGGATCGGCCTTGGCGCTGCGCTCCCAGCATTCGATGGCTTCGTCATACTGGCGGCGGTCATACCACAGGCAGCCCAGGTAGTAGGGCGCCCGGGCATCCTGAGGGTTCTTTGCCATGGCATGGCGCAGGGCCAGGATATCCTCCAGCCTGTTGGGGAAGCAGTACAGGGGATCGGCGGCCGCGGCGGCTTCCAGGGCGGAAGCGGCGGTCTCCGCATCGCAGCGTGATGCATAGAGCGCCTTGTGGTAACAGACCATAGGGCTTTCGGCGGGGCAGAGGTCCAGCACGCCCACGGCCTTGCGCCAGAAGCCGGCCTCGGCGTAGTCGATGGCGCACTCAATGAAGCTGGAGACCCGGCCGTTCATCAGCCGCAGGGCGCCCTCGGTATCGTCGGCCTCCAGGCGGGAGGTGTAGTCGAAGGCATCCAGTCGCAGGTTGTCCCGCAGCCAGGCGGCGGCCTCTTCCAGACGGCCCTGCTCCTTCAGGATCATGCCCTTCAGGGCGCGGGCCTTCAGGTTGTGCCAGTTCTTCACCAGGCTGCGCTCGATGTGCTCCAGGGCAAGCGCATACTCGCCGCGGCGGCAGTCGATGGCCGCGATGTAATAGAAGCCGGTCTCCTGCTGGGCGGAGGTCCAGGTGGCCTTGAAGAAGGCGTCATAGGCCTCGTCATCCCGGCCCTGATACAGCAGCGCCAGGCCCAGGTTCATGTAGGCCTCGCTGTCGTAGGGGTTGGGGTTGCGGCTGGTCATGCGGGCGATGGCGGCACGGAAGCGCTCCTCTGCCCGGGCGAACTGTCCACGGCGCAGCAGCAGCATGCCGTAGGCGTTGTTGGTGCGGATATCGCCGGGGTCCCGCTTCAGACCCTCCAGATAGTAGTCCTCCGGGCGGAAGGTGGCGTGGCGGTACTGCTCCAGGTGCAGGCCGGTGAGGTACAGCTCCTCCACCGTGGCGATCTCCCGGGGCAGCTTCGCGGCGGGCATGGGGTCCGGCACGGGCTCCAGCTTCTTCTCCTGAGGCGTATAGCGCAGCAGCTCACGGCCGGAGGCGGCATACACAGTCAGGGTCAGGTCGGTCTCCGCGGCGTCCGTGGCCACGCTGTCCTCAAATATATCCACGGGGGAAAGCTTCGTCACCCGGTCCAGCAGGGGACAGCCCTTGGCGGCGAGCAGCACCCGAGCGCTCTCATACACGCCGGTGGCGTACACGGTCACATGGGCCGCGCCGTCCTTCATCTCCAGGTTCAGCACGCACTCCGTGGAGGCGTTCTTCACATAGCCGCAGCGCTTGTAGGGCATGAAGTACTGGGTGAAGGTCTTTTCCTCAAAGGGCTTCAGCCAGGTGAAGTCCGGCTGGTTGTCGCAGAACATGCCGGTCATCAGCTCGATATAGGGGCCGTTGGCATCGGTCAGGTTGCGGTCCCAGGCACGGCCGAAGTCGCCGTTGCCCCAGGTCCACTGCTTCTTGCCGGGGCTCACATGGTGATCCGCGATGTGCAGGATGCCGGCATCCACGCCGTAGTCATAGCCGCCCACGAAGTTATAGTCGGAATGTGCGCACATATAGGAGGTGGGCACGGGGATGTTCTTATAGCGGGAGATATCCACACCGGCGCCGTAATCATGCTTGTAATACACGCCGGTGGCGATGGGAAACTTGCTGACATCCCGCTTGCCGTGGTCGAACACAGCGGTCACATCCGGCGGGAACACCGACTGGGTGTTGTCGTTGACGGACACGGCGGGGTTGGCCCACCACAGGAAGGTCTGGGGCAGGGCGGTGCGGTTGTACAGCTGGCCTTTGATCTCGATGTAGGCCTTTCCGGGACGCACGGTGAAGGTCATCATGCCCTTGGTGCCGTACATCTGGTCCACCTCGGAGAGCTGCACCGACTTGCTGCCATCCTCATGCTCCACCACCTGCCAGTCCACGGGGGAGAAGGTGGTGGGGCGGTGATGCTGGGGCCAGTTGAACTCGATGCCGCCGCTGATCCAGGGGCCGGTGAGACCCACCAGGGCAGGCTTGATCACCTCATTGTAGTACACGAAGTCATAGCCGTTGGTCTTGTCATAGGCCCGCTGGATGCGGCCGCCCAGCTCGGGCAGCACCATCACGCGGATGTACTCATTCTCCAGCCACACAGCCGTGTAGGGCTTGTCAGCCTTTTCGTCCAGGATCTTGTCGATGACGGGCAGGGGATAGACCTTGCCGCTTGAGCCCTGATAGACTCGCTTTTCCAGAAACATGGGGTTCTTGTCGGGCTGACCGACCCCGTAGGTGGGGATCATGACGGTCTCGACCCGGATGCTGGCGCCGCTCTGCATGGATGCTGCCTCCTGTGCTGTGCTGTCGGTCAAATGGAAGAATGAGGATACGCCTTCATTTTATCAGCGACAGGCAGGGCGGTCAAGCCGGAGGGAGCGTTGGATTTCGATAAGACGGGACGGGAAAAGAGCAGCGAAAATCGATAATGAAGAGTGAAAACCAGGAAGAATATTTCCATAATGGTGAAAAACAGCAGGAAAAAAGCCTGCATTCGGAGAACAATAGCGAAAAGGCTTCATTCCCGGAAAACAGGCTGATTTTGAGGGATTTCGATGATTTGTCTGTCGATATCAAAAGAACGGAAAGAAGGAAGCTGATACAATACGGTCAGAGGGAAGGCCGGAGAAGGACGGGCATCACTTCAGCAGCATATCGCGATAGGCCGTAGGCGTACAGCCAAACTCTTTGCGGAACATGTAGCTGAAGTTGGCCTGGGAGGGGAAGCCGGACTGCTCCGCCACCTCCCGGATGCTCAGCGCGGTGCGGATCAGCAGATGCTGGGCATGCTCCAGGCGTGCCTTCAGGATGAAGGCATATGGCGCGTAGCCCGTGGCCTGCCGGAAAAGCTGGGAGAAGTAAGTGGGGCTGTAGCCCGCCTGGGCCGCCAGCTGTTCGACGGTGAGACGCTCCGCAAGGTGAGTCAGGATATAGTCCTGAATCCGGCGCACCAGCTCCTGCTCACTCTGGCCCAGGCGGCTGCGCTGGGCATCGGCATACAGCAGCATCAGCAGCCGGTATAGCCGGGCGGAGGCCTCGAACTCGTCCAGCGAGTCCGTGCGCAGCTGAGCGATGAGCTGCAGAAGCAGCTCCTGCAGGGCATCACTGCGGTCGCCTTTGATCAGCAGACCGGCCTTTTCCCGGATGAGCGGAAAGAGCCTGTCCGCCTCCCTGCCGCCGAAGTGGACGAAGGAGAAGGTCGTGGGTCTGGCGGCATAGTAGGTGTGGGGCTTGCGGCTCTCCAGCAGCATTGCGTCTCCCGGACCGGCGGTGGCTGTGCTTCCGTCGGCGGAGCAGAACAGCCTGCCCTCCTGCACCAGGATCAGCAGATAGTTGCCGAAGCAGAGCCTGCTGATCCTGTACTGCTCGGACACATGGTAGGTGCCGGCGGTTTCCACATACAGCAGAGACTCCTGGGCCATGGCCGAGGGATTGGCGCTGACATGCACGGAGTCAGCACGGACGCCTGTGTTTTCCGGAGCCATACGAATCACATCCCGGGCTTCGGCATACGGGGCCGAAGCAGCATTCATGTCATGATTGTAGCACAAAAAACGGCGAATGACAATATGGGGAAGCGGTGCATCAGGCAATGAAATGCCCGCTTCACGGATCGATGACGGAGGAAAACGATGCGCATTGAACAGATAAGCTTTCCCCACCACGGACGCACGGTGGATGCCACAGCATACTGGCCGGACAGAAACGGGGCAGTCCCCTGCGTGATCCTGTCCCATGGCTATAACGGACACAAGGACGATTCGGCCCGTCAGGCGGTCGCGCTGGCGGAGCAGGGCTTTGCGGCGGTATGCATCACCTTCTGCGGGGGCAGCACCCGGGATGTGAGCGGCTTCCCCTCCACCGGCATGACGCTGTGGACGTAGCGGGACGATATCCTGGCGGCGCTGGACACGATGGAGAAGGACGGCAGAGTGAAGGGCGTGTTCCTCTATGGCGAGAGCATGGGCGGTATGGCCTCCGTTTTGGCTGCGTCAGAGGCCGGGGAGCGTATCCTGGGGCTGGGGCTCCTGTACCCCGCTCTGTGCATCCCGGAAAACTGGCTGAAGGAATTCCCAAGGGTGGAGGACATCCCGGAAACCTTGAGCTTCTGGGACCTGACCCTGGGCCGGTGCTTTTTCACGGAGATGCGGGAGCTGCGGGTCTTTGAGCTGCTGCCGGGGCTTCGGGTGCCTGTGCTGCTGATGCACGGTGAGGAGGATCCCACGGTACCCATCGCCTTCAGCCTTCGGGCCAGGGACCTGCTGAAGGATGTGACCTTTGAGGCCTTTCCGGGCGAGGGGCATGGCTTCACCGACGCCGGCGTGGCCAGGGTATGCGCGCTGCTGACGGATTTTGTCCGGAGACACAGTGACTGAATCTGAAAAAATTCAGCAAATCTGACCCGTTTTGCAAATGAAAGGACTCTTTCATATAAAAAGGAATGAAACGATTCCGGAGGTGCTGTGATATGAAGCGTGTGGTGTGGCTCCTGCTGCTGACGGCCCTGATGCTGTGCGTGACGGCGGCGATGGCATAGAATGTGGTGCTGCCCTATCCTGACAGCACGGATGCGGTGCTGCAGATCGATACGGAGGTGCTGGAGACCTTCGAGGAAGAATCGGTGCCGCTGTCGGGCGTCTCCACCTCCGGCGGTCTGCCCAGCATCCTGCTCTATTCGTTCCCGGCTGCCGGGTTGGCTGTGCTGGGCTGCTCGGTGATGCTTTTGCTGCAGGATCGCCGGGAGATCCGTGATCTGGAGAGCAAGCTCGCCGCCGCCAGACGCGTGGCGGAAAAGGTGTAAGCCCATGTCGGGCACATGTGCCCCGAGACTGCGCCGTCCGAAGGACGGCGCGGCTTTTTTTGCCATTTTCATGCGCTGAAAATTCCGCTTGCGGCCTGCCTCTGCTTCGGGTATAATGGGAGCCGAGAGCATCAGCGAAGGAGAACGAAGAGAAGCATGAGGATCGCTGTTCTTGCGGATATTCACGGCAACCTGCCTGCGCTGCGGGCTGTGCTGTCCCATGTGGAGCGGCAGCAGCCGGACAGGATCATCTCCCTGGGGGACCAGATCAACCTGGGTCCCTGTGCCGGGGAGGTCATGGCGCTGCTGCGGCAGCATCACGTCACCTGCCTGCATGGCAACCATGAGCGCTATGTGCTGGAGGCATTGCGTGGGGCGCCGCAGTATCAGGCGGCCAATTTCGGCTCGGTGCGCTTCGCCGCGTCCCAGATCACGGCGGAGGAGATCACCCTGCCGGTCACTCTCAGGCTGGGGCAGGTACTCTTCTGTCACGCCATGCCGGAGGACGATCGCTTCCCGGTGCCCTACCCGAAAAAGGCCATTCCCATGCTGGCGGAGCATGAGCCGGAAGCGAAGCACATCATCTGCGGTCATTGCCACGATCCGCGTCATTACGCGGTGGGCGGCTGCACGGTGGATGTGGTGGGCAGCCTGGGCTGCATGGACAACGGCATTCCCGGCTGGGCCTGTTACGGCGAGCTGCTGCTGGAGGAGGAGGGCTTCTGCTTCACCAACCGCTTTGTGCCCTATGACGCCGGGCAGCTGCGGCCTCTGTTCCTGTCTACAGGCTATGCGAAGGCCTGCCCTATCATGGCCAGGGTCATCTGCATGCAGATGGAGCAGAATCATGTGTATATGCTGCGTTTTGTGGACATGGCGCTGTCACTGTCACGGCAGAAGGGTGAGGCGCAGATCTCCCCGGAGACCTGGCAGGAGACGGACCGCGCCTTTGGCTGGCCGGATGGCCTGACAGCGGAGGAATTCTGGCACGAGGCGGAAAAGCAGTGCAGGTGAGAGCGGGAGGTGTACCCATGCTGCGCGTGACGAACATTCAGGAGGACGATTTCGGCTGCGAGGAGCGGCCGGAGGACTGGGAGCCCCGGGTCATCGTGACTCTGACAGCGGAGGACGGCAGCCGAAGGTGGCAGCATGTCCCGGACAGAACGCTCCGGGAGCGCGGCATCGACATTGGCAGCCCATGGCCGGAGGATCTGCGGTGAAGGAAGCAGAAACGCAAAACAACACTCCAACCGGGGTGCTGTTTTTTTCTTGCCGCTTCAGCCCAGGGGATTCTTTGCGGGTGTGCCCGCTTTTCGGGGATAGGCCCTGGGGGTGGCGTCCACCTTCTCCATGGTCAGGAGCATGTGCTGCCAGTCACGGCCGGGGATGGGGCAGGGGATGGGCT
>R14__coassemble_1315_pt1 | contig 12697 bp, 14 predicted proteins | sample R14__metabat2_high_PE_034 | metagenome-assembled genome bin R14
GGTTAGGGGCAGAGCGGCATCACAGTACAAGCAACTCTGCCGATGGCAGCGAAGCGCCATCGGGCACGCAGCAATGCGTAAGGGACTTGAACAGTACCCCCACGCAGACAAACAGTGCCGACCGCAGGCCCGCAGGTCTTGACTTTTTGGTCTGCTGATGGTACATTATAAGTTGGTTTATTGTGGGCTGCTGCAGCCCGGAGGAGGTACTTCCCTTGGAAATGGATCAGGCATTGATCGAGGAGCTGCTGGAGAAGGTCCAGAAGGCGTCCCGCTATACCGGCGGCGAAATGAACGCCGTGCTGAAGGACTGGGACGCGTGTGACCTGCACTACGCGTTCTGCTTTCCCGATACCTATGAGGTGGGCATGTCCCATCTGGGCATGAAGATCCTGTACGCCATCGTCAACGATCAGCCCACCTCCCTGTGTGAGCGGGTGTTTATGCCCTGGATCGACATGAAGGCGCTGATGGAGGAGCATGATGTGCCCCTGTTCTCCCTGGAGAGCCGCAGGCCGCTGTGTGACTTCGATGAGGTGGGCTTCACCCTGCAGTACGAGATGAGCTACACCAATGTGCTGGCCATGCTGAAGCTGGGCCGGATCCCGCTCATGAGCCGTGACCGCTCCGACAGCGACCCCATCGTGGTGGCGGGCGGCCCCTGCGCCTTCAACCCGGAGCCTCTGGCGGACTTCATCGACGCCTTCATGATCGGCGACGGCGAGGAGGTCACCCTGCAGGTCAACGATGTGATCCGGGACTGGCGCAAAAGCGGCGAGCCCCGCCTCTCCTGCCTGAAGAAGCTGGCGGGTCTGCGGGGCGTCTATGTGCCTGCCCTGTACGATGTGACCTACCATGAGGATGGCACCCTGGCCTCCTTCAGGCCCAACTGCCAGGAGGCGCCGGAGAAGGTGTTGCGCTGCATCGTCACCGACCTGAACAGCGCGGCCTATCCCACCGCCATTCCCGTGCCCTATACCGAGATCATCCATGACCGCATCATGCTGGAGGTCATGCGGGGCTGCACCAGGGGCTGCCGCTTCTGCCAGGCCGGCATGCTGTACCGTCCGGTGCGTGAGCGCAGCGTGGAGCGGCTCTGCGACCTGGCGAAGCAGCTGGAGAAGAACACCGGCTATGAGGAGATCAGCCTGTCCAGCCTGTCCACCGGCGACTACAGCTGCCTGCCGGACCTGATCCGCAGCCTGATGCGGGAGCTGAAGCAGCAGCGGGTGCATCTCAGCCTGCCCAGCCTCCGACTGGACAGCATCCTGAAGGAGGCCCTGGACGAGACCCAGCGGGAGAAGAAGACCAGCCTGACCTTTGCCCCCGAGGCCGGTACCCAGCGGCTGCGGGATGTCATCAACAAGGGCGTCACCGAGGATGACCTGATGGACAAGGTGAAGGACGCCTTCGAGGGCGGCTGGAGCAGCATGAAGCTGTACTTCATGATCGGCCTGCCCACCGAGACCCTGGAGGACATCGACGGCATCGCCGACCTGGCCCGCAAGACCATCGGCGCCTATTTCCAGGTGCCCAAGAGTGTCCGGGCCAAAGGTCTGCGGGTCACCTGCTCCGCCTCCAGCTTTGTGCCCAAACCCTTCACGCCCTTCCAGTGGGAGCCTCAGGATACCAGGGAGATGCTGATGGAAAAGCAGCAGCATCTGCGGGAGCAGATGAACGGCATCAAGGGCGTGGAGTTCCATTATCATGAGTCCGGCCTGTCCTTCCTGGAGGCCTGTGTGTCCAGGGGCGACCGCCGCATCGGCCGGGTCATCCTGCGGGCCTTTGAGAAGGGCTGCTATCTGGACGGCTGGACGGAGGTCTTCTCCTATGACAAATGGCTGGAGGCCTTTGCCGAGGAGGGCCTGAGCCCTGATTTCTATGCCCACCGCCGCCGGGAGAAGGATGAGCTGCTGCCCTGGGATTTCGTGGACAGCGGCATCACCAAGGAGTTCCTGTGGCGTGAGAAGGAGCGGGCCGAGAAGGGCCTGGTCACGCGGGATTGCCGGCAGGGCTGCAACGGCTGCGGCCTGCACCGGTTCAAGGGGGTGTGTTCCTTTTGCGGATGATGGCAGTGTTTGAGAAGGGCGAGCGCCTGCGCCATATCGGCCACCTGGATATCCAGCGGGCCATGCAGCGCGCCCTTCGCCGGAGCGGTCTGCCCGTGGCCTACTCCAACGGCTTCAACCCCCATATCCTGCTGACCTTCGCCTCCGCCCTGTCCACCGGCGCGGCGGGCAGGCGTGAGCTGCTGGAGACCAGCCTGACGGAGGATGTCTCCTGTGAGGACTTTATGCGGGCCATGAACGGGGCCCTGCCGCCGGATCTGCAGCTGTCGGAATGCCGGGCGCTGCCGGAGCGGCATCCCGCCCTGATGGCCATGGTGGCGGCAGCGGAGTACGACATCCATGTGACGGATTATGCGGCAGCGGAGAAGCTGGCACAGGCGCTGCCCGGCTTCCTGGCCCAGGAGCATGTCATGGCTGTCCGCAAGACCAAGAGCGGCGAGAAGGAGGTGGACTGCCGGGCGCAGATCCTCTCCCTGACCGCGGAGGGCGACGCCCTGCGGACCACTCTGGTGCTGACCGAGCGGGAGAGCTGCAAGCCGGATATGCTGATGAAGGCACTCTCCGCCTTTGCAGCCGTGGAGGTGCCCCGGGTGCTGGTGGTCCGGCAGCGGCTGCTGGGCCTGGACGGTGAAGGCTCTCTCCGGCCCCTGGAGGAGCTGTAAGGCAGAGGCATGGACAGAAGGATCTATATGCTGGGCGGAGACCTCGCCGTGACAGAGGACGACCGCCTGGCGGAATACATTCCCGCCGGTGAGGAGCGGAGCGCAGCCGAGACCGTGCTGCTGGGCCGTGTGGTCCGGGTGGTGAAGGGCATGCAGGCCGCCTTTGTGGACATCGGGCAGGAGAGAAACGGCTTTCTGCCTCTCTCATAGAGCAGCGAAAGCTTTCTGGGACAGCCCCTGCGGGAGGGCGACCGGGTGCCTGTGCAGATCAAAAAGGATGCCCACGGCACCAAGGGAGCCTTTCTGACCCGGGACATCAGCCTCTGCGGACGGCTGGTGCTGCTGATGCCCCTGAACCGCTATATCGGCATCTCCGCCCGCGTCACGGGGGAGAGCGAACGGGAGGCACTGCGGAGCTTCGGCCGGGAGCTGGCGGGAGACCGCTATGGCCTGGTGCTGCGTCACGCGGCAGCCGCGGCGGTGGAGAGCGACATCCGGGAGGAGGCGGAGGCCCTGTACCTGCGCTGGCAGGACATGGCCCGGCACATCGCCACAGCCCACGCCCCCAGCGTGGTATACCGCCCCAGAACGCCTCTGGAGGCGCTGCTGGACGATCTGCTGCCCCGGGGCGTGGCGGAGCTGGTGACGGACGGAACGCCGCCGGAAATCCCCGGCCTTCCCGTGCGGCAGCTCCCGGCGGACGCGGACGAGGCGAAGCGCCTCCTGCGGCAGCGGGACAAAGCCCTCGAGCGGCGCGTGTGGCTGGACAGCGGCGCCAACCTGGTGATCGACCCCTGCGAGGCCATGACGGTGATCGACGTGAACACCGCCGGATTCACCGGAAAGCGGCAGCTGGCGGATACCGTTCTGCGCACCAACCTGGAGGCCGCGGCGGAGATCGCCCGGCAGGTGCGCCTGCGGAACCTGAGCGGCATCATCCTCATCGACATGATCGACATGGAGACGGAGGAGCAGCGGCAGGCCGTGCTGACGGCCCTGCGGCAGGCCTTCACGGAGGACCGGGTGAAAACGGTGGTCCACGGCTTCACTGACCTGGGCCTGATCGAAATGACAAGAAAGAAATCCCGCGTGACCCTGCGGGAGGCGCTGACGGAGCCCTGCCCCCATTGCGGCGGCAGCGGCGCGCGGCGCAGGGAGGAGCAGCATGGCTGACAGAGCGCCTGTACGGATCACAGAGGAGCAGCTGGCGGAGCAGCGGGAGTATATGCGCCTGGTGCGGGAGCTGCCGAACACGCCGAAGACCTTTCATGTGGTGACCTATGGCTGCCAGATGAACGCCCACGACTCGGAGATCTACGCCGGCCTGCTCATGGAGATGGGCATGGCCGAGGCGCCGGACCGGGAGCAGGCGGATTTTGTGCTGTTCAACACCTGCTGCGTGCGGGACAACGCCGAGCGCCGGGCCCTGGGCAATGTGACCTGGCTGAAGGAGATCCGCAGGCAGCGGCCGGAGCTGATCATTGCCGTGTGCGGCTGCATGGTGCAGGAGCCCGGCATGGCCTAGAAGCTGCTGAAGCAGTACAAATTCGTGGACCTGGCCTTCGGCACCACCAACGGCTACCGTCTGCCGGAGCTGCTGTACCGGGCCCTGAACAGCGACCGCTCCGTGGTGGAGGTGGAGGAGAGCGATACCCTGACCGAGGGCCTGCCCGTGAAGCGGCTCCGGCAGGACGCGGCCTATATCAACATCATGTATGGCTGCGACAACTTCTGCTCCTACTGCATCGTGCCCTATGTGCGGGGCCGGGAGCGCAGCCGCGCCATGGACGATATCCTGAACGAGGCCCTGGACCTGCAGGACAGCGGCGTGAAGGAGATCATGCTGCTGGGCCAGAACGTGAACAGCTACGGACGTGGCCTGGAGGGCTCGCCCACCTTCGCGCAGCTGCTGAAGCGGCTGGACGGCACGGGCATCGAGCGCATCCGCTTCATGACCTCCCACCCGAAGGATCTGTCCGACGAGCTGATCGGGGTCATGGGCAGCAGCCGGCACATCCTGCCTCAGTTCCATCTGCCGGTGCAGGCGGGCAATGACGAGATCCTGCGCCGCATGAACAGGCACTATGACCGGGCCCGCTATCTGGACCGGGTGAAGCGCCTGCGGGAGGCGGTGCCGGGTATCGGCCTGTCCACCGACATCATCGTGGGCTTCCCCGGCGAAACGGAGGCGCAGTTCCTGGATACCATGTCTCTGGTGGACGAGGTGGGCTATGACTCCGCCTTCACCTTCATCTATTCGCCCAGGGTGGGTACCGCCGCGGCGAAGATGCCGGACCAGGTGCCCGCGGAGGTCTCCGCCGACCGCATTCAGCGGCTTATCGCCCTGCAGGAAAAGCGGCAGCGGGAGGCCATGGGCCGCTTCGTGGGCACGGAGGAGCGGGTGCTGGTGGAGGGCCTCTCCCGCCGCAGCGACGCCGAGGTCTCCGGCAAGGGCCTGCATGGCGTGTCCATTACCCTGCCGGGCGGCTCGGAGGATATCGGCCGCATCGTTCCCGTGAGGGTCACGGGGCAGAAGAACAACACCCTGACAGCGGAACGGCTGTGAGGAGAGAGGCGAAAGCAATGACCAGAGAAGCTGTGCTGCAGAAGGCACTGGAGCTGGCGGAGGCCATCCGCCAGAGCGACCTGTATCTCCGGAGCCGGGAGGCCGAGCGGGCTGCCTATGCCGACCGGGATACCGTGCGGGCCGTCTCCGCCTATTACGGAAAGGAGCAGGCCGTGAAGAGCCTGCTGGACGGCATCGATACCCTGGATCCCATGGCCCTGGCCAATGCCTCCCAATAGCTGGAGGAGGCCAAAGCGGCCATGAACGGCATGCCCCTGGTGAAGGCCATGCTGGAGGCCAATCAGGCCTGCAATGAAATGATCAATGAAGTGAGCCAGGTGCTCACGAAGGCCGTCAGCGGCGACCATGAGGGCGGCTGCACCGGCTCCTGCGCCACCTGCGGCGGCTGCGGCTCCCGGGCGGAATGATCGGGTAAAGACAAGGAGGAGAGCCATGGCGCTCACCGCGATGATGCAGCAGTACTTTTCCATCAAGGAGAAGCACAAGGACTGCATCCTCTTTTTCAGACTCGGCGATTTTTATGAGATGTTCTTTGACGACGCCAGGCTGGTGTCCAAGGAGCTGGAGCTGACCCTGACTGGCCGCGACTGCGGCCTGCCGGAGCGGGCCCCCATGTGCGGCGTGCCCTACCACGCCGTGAATGTGTATGTGGAAAAGCTGATCGCCCTGGGACACAAGGTGGCTATCTGCGAGCAGCTGGAGGATCCGGCCCTGGCCAAGGGGCTGGTGGAGCGGAACATCATCCGCATCATCACCCCCGGCACCTTCAATGAGGGCACGGCCCAGGATGAGCGGGCCAACAACTTCCTGCTGGCGGTGGGCTTCAGCGGCGACCGCTGCGGCCTGGCCCGGGTGGACGCGGGCACCGGCGACTTTCTGGTCAGCGAGATCGGCAGCCCGGAGACAGGCCTGCTGAACGAGCTGACCCGCATCGCGCCCTCCGAGATCATCACCAACGATCTGGTGCGGCTGAGGGGCTGTCTGGGCCATGAGCCGGAGTCCGCCTCCGAGCAGCCCGCAGCCTGGTTCCAGTACCAGAACGCCTCCGATGCGCTGTGCAGGCATTTCCGGCTGCAGAACCTGGCGCCTCTGGGGCTGACGGAGGAGTTCCGTACCGCCGCCTGCGCCGCCGGCGCCATCATGCGGTATCTCAGCGACACCCAGCTGAACGCCATGGAGCATATCACCTCCCTGCGTATCGACCAGGGGGACCATACCATGCTGCTGGACCGGAACACCCGGCGCAACCTGGAGCTGACCGAGAGCATCCGTGGCCGGACGAAGAAGGGCAGTCTGCTGTGGCTGCTGGACAGGACCTCCACGGCCATGGGCGCCCGTACCCTGCGCTCCTGGATCGAGGAGCCTCTCACCGATCCCGTGCAGATCAACCGCCGGCTGGACGCGGTGGAGGAGCTGTACGGCCAGCATGTGCTGACCATGACCCTGGCGGAGGAGCTGAAGGGCGTCTATGACATCGAGCGGCTGCTGAGCAAGGTGGCCTACAAGAGCCTGAATGCCCGGGACTGCCTGGCCCTGTGCGCCTCCATGGGGCGCGTGCCCGGCATCCGCAGCCTGCTGAGCCAGGTGAAGAGCGAGGCCATGTGTACCCTCCGGGATCAGCTGGATCCCATGGAGGACCTGCATGACCTGCTGGAGCGGGCCATCCATCCCGACGCGCCGGCCGTCATCACCGAGGGCGGCATCATCCGGGACGGCTACTCCCGCATGCTGGACGACTACCGCGCCGCCTCCACCGGCGGCAGGCAGTGGATCCTGGAGCTGGAGCAGAAGGAGCGGGAGGCCACCGGCATCCGCAACCTGCGCATCCAGTACAACCGGGTGTTCGGCTATTACATCGAGGTCACCAAGAGCTATCTGAGCATGGTGCCCGACCGCTACATCCGCAAGCAGACCCTGGCCAACGCCGAGCGCTACATGACCCCCGAGCTGAAGGAAATGGAGCAGAAGGTGGTGGGCGCCCAGGAGCAGAGCGTGCGGCTGGAGCTGCAGCTGTTCACCGAACTGCGGGATACCATCGCCGCCCAGATCGGCCGCATCCAGCGCACGGCCCAGGGCCTGAAGCAGCTGGACGCCCTGCTGTCCCTGGCCCAGACCGCCGTCAGCAACCGCTATGTGCGGCCCGAGCTGCGGGAGGACGGCGTGCTGAGCATCGTGGAGGGCCGCCATCCCGTGGTGGAGCAGACCATGGACGAGGGCGGCTTCGTGCCCAACGACACCGACATGGACTGCGACGACAAGCGGATGCTGATCCTCACCGGCCCCAACATGGCAGGCAAGAGCACCTACATGCGTCAGGTGGCCCTCATCACCCTGATGGCCCACATCGGCTCCTTCGTGCCGGCGCAGGAGGCCCACATCCCCATCGTGGACCGGATCTTCACACGCGTCGGCGCCTCGGATGACCTGGCCAGCGGTCAGTCCACCTTCATGGTGGAGATGGCGGAAACGGCCTATATCCTGCGCAATGCCACGCCGAAGTCCCTGGTGATCCTGGACGAGATCGGCCGCGGCACCTCCACCTTCGACGGCCTGGCCATCGCCTGGGCCGTGGTGGAATACATCACCGACAAAAGCAAGTGCGGCGCCAAGACCCTGTTCGCCACCCACTATCATGAGCTGAGCGAACTGGAGGGCCATCTGGAGGGTGTGCAGAACTACTGCATCTCCGTGCGGGAGCACGGCGAGGATGTGATCTTCCTGCGCAAGATCGTGCGGGGCGGCGCGGACAAGTCCTTCGGCGTGCATGTGGCCAGGCTGGCGGGCGTGCCCCATGAGGTGGTGGTCCGTGCCCACGAGATCCAGGCCCGGCTGGAGGTGGCCAACATCAACCAGAATACCATCGGTCAGAACATCCTGGGTGAGCAGGAGGAGCGGCCCAATGAGCAGGTGAACCTGTTCGAGTATCAGAAGGATGAGATCATCAACGAGCTGCAGACGCTGGATGTGATGGCTCTGACGCCCATGGACGCCATCAACAAGCTGTTCCTGCTGCGGGAAAAAGCCAGAAAGCTGTAAAGGAGGGCATATGCCCGGAAAGATCCGTTTGCTGACCGAGGAGGTCATCGGCAAGATCGCCGCCGGCGAGGTGGTGGAGAGGCCCGCCGCCGCCATCAAGGAGATGGTGGAGAACAGCCTGGACGCCGGCGCCACCGCCGTCACCGTGTAGATCCGGGATGGCGGCATCAGCTATTTCCGTGTGACGGACAACGGCTGCGGCATCCCCCAGAGCGATATCCGCATGGCCTTTGAGCGCCACGCCACCAGCAAGATCACCGATTCCCGGGACCTGAACGCCATCGCCACCCTGGGCTTCCGTGGCGAGGCGCTGGCCTCCATCGCCGCCGTGGCCCATGTGACCTGCACCACCCGCACCCGGGAGGATGTGAGCGGCATCCGGGTCCAGAATGACGGCGGCGTCATCAGGTCCGTCGAGGAGGCTGCCTGCCCGGAGGGCACCACCTTCGTGGTGCGGGACCTGTTCTACAACCAGCCCGTGCGGCTGAAATTCCTGAAGAAGCCCGTCACCGAGGCGGGCATGGTGTCCGACCTGATCATGCGGCTGATCCTCTCCAGGCCTGATGTGGCCTTCCGCTACATCAGCCAGGGCAAGACCCTGTACCGCTCCGCCGGCGACGGCCAGCTGGCCTCCGCCGTGTTTGCCGTATACGGAAACGAAATGCTCCGCAATATGCGACAGGTGGACGGCTGCGAGGGCGGCATCGTGGTGAAGGGCTATGTGGGCATCGGGGAGAGCGGCCGCAGCAGCCGCAGCCATCAGTCCTTCTATATCAACGGCCGCTACATGCGCTCCGGCCTGCTCTCCGCCGCCGTGGAGGATGCCTGCCGGGAGCGGGTGATGATCGGCAAGCTGCCCACCTGCGTGCTGCACCTGACCATGCCCTATGAGTCGGTGGATGTGAATGTGCATCCCAACAAGCTGGAGGTCCGCTTCCAGAACGAGCAGGCCGTGGCAGAGGCGGTGGCCGCCATCGTGCGGCAGGGAATCGCCGACCGGGACGCCCTGGAGCGCCCCACCCAGCTGAAGCTGACGGAGGACGAGGCTGCCCGGCCCGCCGCCTTGGTCGGCGTGACGGGAGACAGGGCACCGCTGGTCACCGTGTCTCCGCCCAGGAAGCCGGCGGAGGAGCCCGCGCCCCTCAGCAGCGCCGCGCCGAGGGCCCCCATTCCGGCTCTGCGGATGGGCCAGGGGGCAGCGCCGGCCGTGGAAAGCCTGCCGGAGAGCCAGCTGACCCACACGCCGGGGCCCAATGTGCTTCGTGAGCCGCCCGCGCCGGGGCTGGCCGCCTTTGCGCCGAATCCCATCCCCATGGAGGCCGTGCTGCCGCCCATGGGACAGAACGCGCCCTTCGTCCCGCAGCAGGAGAAGCCTGCCCGCGCCACGCCCATCCGTGGGGAGCAGTCCTCCTTCCTGCCGGAGCAGCCAAAGCCCATGCGGCTTATCGGCACGGTGTTCGACACCTACATCCTCATCGAGTATGAGGACCATCTGCTGATGATCGACCAGCATGCCGTGCATGAGCGGCTGCTGTTTGACCGCTGGATGAAGCTGTACGACACCCAGCGGGCAGGCCAGGAGCTGCTGGTGCCCCTGGTGTGCAGCGTGACCCGCCGGGAGCAGGAGCTGCTTTAGAGCAACCGGGAGCTGCTGGGCCGGCTGGGCCTGGCAGTATAGAGCTTCGGCGATACGGAGGTGTCCGTGCGCACGGTGCCCATGCTTCTGGGAGAGCCCCAGCTGGAGGACTTCCTGCACGATGTGCTGGCCCAGCTGGATTCCGAGCGCGGGCTGGTTACCCTGGAAAAGCGCCGGGCGGCCATCCTTCAAACTGCCTGCAAGCATGCCGTCAAGGGCGGCGAGAGGCTGACCGAGGACGATCTGCGGGACCTGGTGAGCAAAATGATCGATCAGCGGGTCACCCCCACCTGCCCCCATGGCAGGCCCCTGGTGGTGTCCCTGAGCCACAGCGAGCTGGACAAGAAGTTCCGGCGCATCCAGTGAGGAGCAGCATATGGACGACAGGCAAATCTGCTGGGTGCTGGCCGGACCCACAGCCAGCGGCAAAACGGCCCTGAGCCTGGAGCTGGCCCGGCGCCACGGCTGCGAGATCGTCTGCATGGATTCCATGCAGATCTACCGGGGCATGGACATCGGCACCGCCAAGCCCACCCCGGAGGAGCAGGCCGTGGCGCCGCACCACATGATCGATGTGGCCGACCCGCGGGAGGGCTTCAGCGTCTCCCGGTATCAGGAGCTGGCGGAGGAAACCGTGCGGCAGATCCACGCCCGTGGGCACCGGGCCCTGTTCGTGGGCGGCACGGGCTTCTATCTGCGGGCTCTGCGCAGCCCCATGGCCATGGGGGAGGTGCGGGGCGATGACTCGCTGCGGGAGCGGCTGCAGCTGGAGGCGGACGCCCCCGGCGGCAAGGAGACGCTGCACCGAAGGCTGGCCCAGGTGGACCCTGTGACCGCCGCACGGCTGCACCCCAATGATGTGCGCCGGGTCATTCGGGCGCTGGAGGTCCATGCCATCACCGGCAGACCCTTTTCGCAGCAGGAGCAGCCTGCCGGGGAGCCTGCCTTCCGCTACCGGGTGGCGGCGCTGGACATGGACCGGGCCCTGCTCTATGAGCGGGTGGAGCGCCGGGTGGACCAGATGCTGGCCCAGGGGCTTGCGGAGGAGGTCCGCCGCCTGCTGGACAGCGGCGTGCCGGCGGACTGCCAGGCCATGAAGGGCCTGGGCTACAAGGAGCTGGTGCCTTATCTGCGGGGCGAATGCACCCTGCAGGAGGCGACATATGCCGTCAAGCTGGGTACCCGTCATTACGCGAAAAGACAGCTGACCTGGTTCCGTCACGAGCCGGACATCCTGTGGGTGGATCCCACGAAGGAGGACGCCGTCGACAGGCTGGAGCGCTGGTACCTGTATGGGAAAGGAAATGAAGAACCATGACCATTGAAGAGCTGATCGCCAGGGCCGAGGCGGACCTGAAGGACACCTTTGCCCGGCTGGACGCCATTGAGGAGAGCGGCACCCGCCGGGTGCTGTCCCTGTTCCAGAAGCATGAGGTGTCCTACCGCCACTTCGCGCCCACCACGGGCTACGGCTACGATGACATCGGCCGCGATACCCTGGAGCGCATCTTTGCCGAGCTGTTCGGCACGGAGTGCGCCATCGTGCGGCCCCAGATCGCCAGCGGCACCCATGCCCTGTCCCTGTGCCTGTTCGGCCTGACGCTGCCCGGCGACCACATCCTCTCCGCCACGGGCAGGCCCTATGATACCCTGGAGCAGATCATCGGCATCGGCGAGGACACGCCCGTGGGCTCCCTGAAGGAGATGGGCGTCAGCTACAGTGAGGTGCCCCTGACCGCCGGGGGTGAGATCGACCTGGCGGCGGTGGAGGCGAATCTCCGTCCCAACACCAGGCTGGTGATCGCCCAGCGCAGCCGCGGCTACGACTGGCGTCCCTCCCTGATGCCGGAGAAATTTGCGCCGCTGGCCGCCATGCTGCATGAAAAGCACCCCGGCGTCCGCCTGATGGTGGACAACTGCTACGGCGAGTTCGTCTGCGAGAAGGAGCCCACCCATTACGGCGCGGATGTGTGCGTGGGCAGCCTGATCAAGAATCCCGGCGGCGGACTGGCCCCCACCGGCGGCTACATCGCCGGCACGAGGGAGGCCGTTACCCGCATCGCGTACCGCCTGACGGCTCCGGGCATCGGCCAGGAGGTGGGCTCCTACGCCGCCAGCTATCAGCCCTTCTATCAGGGCCTGTTCATGGCGCCTCACACCGTGAACCAGGCCATCCGCACCGCCTGCCTTGCGGCTCGCGTGTTCGAGCTGCTGGGCATGGTGACCACGCCCCCGGCCATGGAGCCCCGGGCGGACATCATCCAGGCCATCCAGATGAACACCCCGGAGCGGCTGGTGGCCTTCTGCCAGGGCATCCAGATGGCCAGCCCCATCGACTCCATGGCCCTGCCGGAGCCCTGGGATATGCCCGGCTATACCGACCAGGTGGTCATGGCCGCCGGCACCTTTGTGTCCGGCGCCAGCGTGGAGCTGAGCGCCGACGCCCCCATGCGCGCTCCCTACACCTGCTATATGCAGGGCGGCCTGACCTACATCCACGGCCGCATCGCCATTGCCCGGGCCCTCCGCCGCATGGTGGAGCAGGGCGCTTTGACATTGGACTGACATCGGGGAAAATGCAAAATCCCCCTTGACAAAAGGGCCTGTCTGTGCTATCATTCAACCGTTGCCGATAGGGGTATGGTGTAATGGTAACACGTGGGTCTCCAAAACCTTTGTTGAGGGTTCGAGTCCTTCTGCCCCTGCT
>R14__coassemble_1320_pt1 | contig 12631 bp, 15 predicted proteins | sample R14__metabat2_high_PE_034 | metagenome-assembled genome bin R14
ATGCGTGAGCAAAAAGAGCTTCCTTGCGGATTTTACGGCCGGGAGCGCAGCGACCGGTAAAATCCGTTTCTACAACTCAAACCGCAGGTTTGAGTTGTAACCAGGAGCGCGGTCCCCCGACCGGCTGTGGGGGCTTGCGCTTTTCCGCGGCAGATGCTATAATACTCCTGTGAAAAGTCCCGGGGCGGCCTCTGCCGTCCTGGCATATTATGATGAAGGGAAATGAATCAGCATGCAGCAGGATACCATCTGCGTCCAGGGCGGCTATACGCCCGGCAACGGCGAGCCCCGGCAGATCCCCATCGTCCAGTCCACCACCTTCCGCTATATGACCGGCGAGGACATGGGCAGGCTCTTTGACCTGGAGGCCGAGGGCTACTTCTACTCCCGCCTGTCCAACCCCACCTGTGACGCCGTGGCCCGCAAGATCTGCGAGCTGGAGGGCGGCACCGCGGCCATGCTGACCTCCAGCGGCCAGGCGGCCAACTTCTACGCCCTGTTCAACATCTGTGAGAATGGCAGCCACATCGTGGCCAGCAGCACCATCTACGGCGGCACCTTCAATCTGATCTCGGTCACCATGGCCAAGATGGGCATCGAGGCCACCTTTGTGGACCCGCTGTGCAGCGAGGAGGAGCTGAACGCCGCCTTCCGCCCCAACACCCGTGCCGTGTTCGGCGAGACCATCGCCAATCCCGCCCTGACGGTGCTGGACATTGAGAAGTTCGCGAAGGCCGCCCACAGCCACGGCGTACCGCTGATCGTGGACAACACCTTCGCCACCCCCGTGAACTGCCGGCCCTTTGAGTGGGGCGCGGACATCGTGACCCACTCCACCACCAAGTACATGGACGGCCATGGCGCCCAGATCGGCGGCGCCATCGTGGACGGCGGCAAATTCGACTGGATGGCCCACGCGGACAAGTTCCCGGGCCTGTGCCTGCCGGACGACAGCTACCACGGCATCACCTACGCCGAGCGCTTCGGCATGGGCGGCGCCTTCATCACCAAGGCCACGGCCCAGCTGATGCGGGACTTCGGCTCCACGCCCTCCCCGCAGAACGCCTTCATCCTGAACCTGGGTCTTGAGAGCCTGCACTGCCGCATGAGGCAGCACTGCCTGAACGGCCAGGCGGTGGCCGAGTTCCTGGAGAAGCACCCCAAGGTGGAGTATGTGAACTACTGCGGCCTGCCCTCCAGCCCCTACTATCAGATCGCGCAGAAGTACCTGCCGAATGGCAGCTGCGGCGTGGTGTCCTTCGGCCTGAAGGGCGGACGCGAGGCGGCGGGCCTCTTCATGAAGAGCCTGAAGCTGGCGGCCATCGAGACCCATGTGGCCGATGCCCGCACCTGCTGCCTGAACCCCGCCACCAGCACCCACCGCCAGATGACCGACGAGCAGCTGAAGGCCGCCGGCGTGCCCGCGGGCCTGGTGCGCATGAGCTGCGGCCTGGAGGGCACGCAGGACCTGATCGACGATATCGCCCAGGCGCTGGACGCCATCGGCTAAGGAGGACACATGCCGCTGATCATCCCCAAGAGCCTGCCCGCCTACAACGCGCTGCTGGATGAGAACATCTTCGTCATGCGGAAGGAGCGGGCCGTGGCCCAGGATATCCGCCCCCTGGAGATCGCTGTGGTGAACCTGATGCCCACCAAGGTGACCACCGAGACGCAGATCGCCCGGCTGCTGGCCAACAGCCCCCTGCAGGTGCATCTGACGCTGCTGCGCATGACCTCCCACGAGTCCACCCATGTGTCCCAGGATCACCTGTCCATGTTCTACAAGAGCTTTGACGAGGTGAGCCACCTCCGCTTCGACGGCATGATCATCACCGGCGCGCCGGTGGAGACCATCCCCTTCGAGGAGGTGGACTACTGGAGCGAGATCTGCCGGGTCATGGAGTTCAGCCTGAACAATGTGTACTCCACGCTGCATGTGTGCTGGGGCGCCCAGGCGGGACTGTACTATCACTTCGGCATCCGCAAGGAGCTGCTGCCGGAGAAGATGTTCGGCGTGTTCCCCCACCGGGTGCTGCGGCCGGGCAATCCCCTGGTGCGGGGCTTCGACGAGGTGTTCCTGGCGCCCCACAGCCGCCACACCGGTGTGAACGCCGATGACGTGCGCGCCTGCGCCCAGCTTCGGCTGCTGGCGGAGAGCGAGGAGGCCGGGCCCTTCCTGATGAGCACGGAGAACGGCCGTCAGATCTTCGTCACCGGCCACCCGGAATATGACAAGCTGACCCTGGACGCGGAATACCGCCGGGACATCGGCAAGGGGATGCGCATCGCCGTGCCGAAGAACTACTACCCGGATGACGACCCGGAGCGGGATCCCGTGTTCTCCTGGCGCGGGCACGCCCACCTGCTCTATCAGAACTGGCTCAACTACTATGTCTACCAGAACACGCCCTACAACCTGGAGGACCTGACCAGGTACCAGGGCGACTGACATCCGGAGGGCTGCGTATGACGCTGTGGATCCTCGTGACCGCCTTTGCCTATTTCGTGAAGGGCGTGACAGGCTTTGCCAACACGCTGATCATCACCGGCGTGATGGCCTTTTCCAGCGCCAACGCGGCCATCACCCCGGTGGAGGTGCTGCTGGGCTTCCCCAGCAACGCGCTGATGGTGTGGAAGGAGCGGCGGAACATCCAGCCCCGGAAATTCATCCCCGTGACGCTGCTGCTGCTGGCGGGCACCGTGCCCGGCGCGCTGCTGCTGAAGACCATCGACGCCCGGGCCATCAAGATCCTCTGCGGCCTGGTGATCACCGGGCTGGGCCTGCAAATGCTGCTGCTGGGCGCGAAGCAGGGTAAGCTCAAGCCCAACAGGGCCGTGCTGACGGCGATCGCCGTCGCCAGCGGCATCATGGGCGGGCTCTTCGGCATCGGCGCGCTGATGAGCACCTACATGAGCCGCGTCACCGAGGACAGCCATGCCTTCAAGGGCAACCTGTGCGCGGTGTTCATCTGCGACAACCTGTTCCGCATCGGGCTGTACGCCTGCTGGGGCATGATCAACGCCGAGGTGCTGCGGCAGGCGCTGATCCTGCTGCCCTGCATGCTCATCGGCCTGCTGGCGGGCATGTACTGCGCCCGCTTCCTGAAGGAGGACGCGGTGAAGCGGGTGATCCAGATCATGCTGGTGATCTCCGGCGTCGCCCTGACCGTGACGGCCATCGCGGGCTGACCGGATTTTTCGAAAAAAATCCTTGCGCGGTGTAACGCTTTGCGCCAGGCTGTGTATACATGGGCGAAGGGTGCGAAGGAAAGCCCCTTCGGACAAGGCTTGAATCAAAATTTACGCGATATACAGGAGGTCATGAACATGTTCTGTCCCAAGTGCGGTACCCAGTTCAATGAGGGCAATGTGTGCCCCAAGTGCGGCGCTTCCATCCCTGCCCGGGCCCAGCAGAGCCTGCCCAACCCCGAGGAGTTCACCAAGGCCCCCCAGCAGCCCTACGGGCAGCAGCAGTACAGCCAGCCCCAGCAGCCCTACGGGCAGCAGCAGTACGCCCAGCAGCCCTACAGCCAGCCCCAGCAGGCCAATCAGGCCAGGCAGGCCGTGGTGGATGCCCATGCCAGTGTGAACCAGATGTTCAGCAACAACCCCCAATACAAGGGCGTGTCCAATAAGAGCAAGCTGGCGGCGGCGCTGCTGTGCTGCTTCTTCGGCACCCTGGGCGTGCATCGCTTCTATGCCGGCAAGATCGGCACCGGCATCATCTGGCTGCTGACCCTCGGCTGCTTCGGCATCGGTGTGTTCGTGGATCTGATGACCATCCTGTGCGACCGCTTCACCGACAGCCAGGGCTTCGTCATCCGCTGATCGCCATGCTTCGGCCCCTCCTCCGGGAGGGGCTTTTTCTTTGCCGCACGCCTGGTCAAATTCCGCCTTGCAAGCCATGGAAAGGCGTGATATAATGCAAACTGGTTTTGTGTGGAACGGAGGAGGATGAGGCAATGATGAAACGGCTGTTGGTGCTGGCGGCTGCGCTGCTTGTGCTGCTTGCGGCGGGCGCCATGGCGGACCAGGCGGCGGATCCCCTGAAGGGGAAGCTGACCTGGACCAAGGTGGACGCCAGAAGGCTGCGTCCCGACGGGCTGCCTTACCTCTTTAACGACGCCAGTTATTACGCCCGCCACGAGACAGACGACATGAAGGCCACTGTCCACAAGCTCAACTCCATGCTGGACAAGGCGAAGGACGCTCATCCGGAGGTCACGGTGTACACCTACTTCATCGAGTCCTCCCGCTCCCTGAATGTGAGGGGCAATGTCTCAAAAGAGAGCAGCGTCTGCGCCTATGTGCGGGAAAATCTGTGCTCCGACCGCTTCGACCGGCTGAAGGTCACCTCCCTCAGCGACCTGGGCCGCTGGTTCTGGTCCACCGACCACCACTGGAGCTGGAAGGGCTCCTATCAGGGCTATCTGGATGTGTTCGCGCTGCTGGGACTGGAGGGCGAGCCCGCCGTGCCCACGGAGGAGAAGGAGTTCCCCGTCATCTTCAACGGCAGCCTGGCCAAGAACGTCAAGCAGCCCATCTCCGAGGAGAAATTCACGGTCTACCTCTTCGATGGCGTGCCCAACTACAAAACCACCGTCAACGGCAAGCGCAAGCAGCATGACGGTATCAGCACCTACCTGAAGGGCCGCTACGCCTCCGACATCTATACCGACCACTACAGCGCCTACTACGGTTCCAATCCGGCGGAGGTCATCTACGACACAGGCCGTGAGGAGCTGCCCACGCTGCTGGTGATCACCAATTCCTTCGGCGACCCGGTGAACGAGCTGCTGTGCCTGCATTACGGCCGGGTGATCTCGGTGAACCTGAAGCATTACAAGGAGCAGCTGGGGACATCCTTTGACCTGAACGCGTACATTGAGCGCTACGGCATCACCCAGGTGCTGATCCTGGGGGACTTCAGCCTGTACTTCTACCCATAGGACATCTGAAAATCCATGTCATGAAGGAGCAACCGACCGTGAAGAAGCAACCCGGCAGGCCCTCGCTGCCGTGCCTGGTGACCGTGCTGGCGCTGTTCGCTGTGCCGGCGGCGCTGTGCTGGGCGCCGCTGGTGCTGGGGCAGCGTGATGTATCCCTGGTAGAGAACCGCACCCTGGCGCAGTTCCCGGCCCTGACACTGGAGGGCTTCCTCTCCGGCACGCTGCAGGATCAGCTGTAGGACGCCCTGGCGGACCAGGCCCGGGGCGGCCCTACTGTGAAGGACGCTGTGTTGGACCTGCGGGACGGCGCCTCCGACCTGGGCAAGAGCCTGATCTATGCCGTCGCGCCGCAGCTGCGCCCCAGCTATGAGCCCCTGACGGAGGGCTACTACCAGTACGGCGGCGACACCACCCGCATCGTGGAGAAGCCCCGGGACTGGCTGAGCTACGGCGACCGGCTGTCAGCCTTCGCGGCGCAGTGGGCCGGGGAGAGCTCCGTGCCCAAATACCTGTACTTCATCGAGAATTCCCGCACCGTTGACTTTGACGATCCGGAAAGCGGCCACGAGACGGCGGCGTGGATCGGCGAGGCCCTGGGCGTGTCGGCCATGGATGTGTTCCGGGTGAACAGCTATGAGGAGCTGTGCGCCTCCTTCTTCCAGACGGACCACCATTGGAACAAGGAGGGCTCCTACGCAGGCTACCGGGCGGTGATCCGGCTTCTGCTGGGTGAGGAGTAGCCGCTCCTTTCCCCCACCGGCACCGTCACCACCGACGCGGTGTTCAACGGCAGCTATGCCCGGCAGACCCGCATGCTATGCGCCACGGAGACCTTCTCCTGCTACACCTTCGTCACCCCCGACATGACCGTGCTGGTAAACGGCAAAAAGGGCAGCTACGGCCACCTCTCCGCCTACGCCCGGGGCAAGTACCCCAACGAGGAGCTGCGCAACCACTACGCCTGGTGCTACGGCGGCGACTACGCCCGGGTGGAGTATCTGAACCAGAACAGCGAAAACGGCACGCTGCTGGTGATCGGCAGCTCCTATACCAACGCCATCAACCCGCTGATCGCCTCCCATTTCAGCCGCACCATCTTCATCGATCCCCGCTACTGGGCTGACTGGGCCGGTGAGGACTTCGACCCGGCGGCCTTCTGCGAGAGCGAGGGCGTCGACAGGGTGCTGTACCTGGCGGATGTGGCCATGTTCCTGACGGACGAGGCGCAGAAGGGAGGGGACAGCTGATGGTCTTTTCCTCCTTCGTGTTCCTGTGCCTGTTCCTTCCGCCGGTGCTGGCGCTGCATCAGCTCATCCGTCCCATCCGGTGGAAGAACGCCGTGCTGCTGGCCTTCTCGCTGCTGTTCTATGCCTGGGGAGAGCCGGTGTACATCCTGCTGATGCTGGCCTCCATCCTGGTCAACTGGCTGGCGGGCCTTGGGCTTTAGCGGGGGCGGCACCGGAAAGCGCTGCTCTGGACGGCGGCGGTCTTTGATCTGGGCTGCATCCTGTTCTTCAAGTACGGCGGCTTCCTGCTGACGAATGTGGGGCTGCTGCTGGGCGTGTCCGTGCCGGAGCTGAACCTGCCGCTGCCCATCGGCATCAGCTTCTATACCTTCCAGATCCTGTCCTATGTGATCGATGTGTACCGGGGCCGGGTGAAGGCCCAGCGGAGCCTGCTGACCCTGGGCACCTACATCGCCCTGTTCCCCCAGCTGGTGGCGGGGCCCATCGTGCGCTACGAGACGGTGGAGGCGGAGCTGCGGGAGCGGCACGCCTCCCGGGAGGATGTGCTGGATGGCCTCTCCCGCCTGGCCTTCGGGCTGGGCAAGAAGGTGCTGCTGGCCAACGCCATGGGCCTCATCGCGGACACCGTGTTCGACGGCGCCGCGGCGGGCTGCGCCGTCACCTGGTTCGGCGCCCTTGCCTACACGCTGCAGATCTACTTTGACTTCTCCGGCTACAGCGACATGGCCATCGGTATGGGCCGTGCGCTGGGCTTCCATTTCGACGAGAACTTCAACTACCCCTATGTGGCGCGGGACATCACCGGCTTCTGGCGGCGGTGGCACATCTCCCTGTCCGGCTGGTTCCGGGATTATGTGTACATCCCCCTGGGCGGCAACCGCTGCTCCGCCGGGCGGCACATCCTGAACCTGGCCGTGGTGTGGGCGCTGACCGGTCTGTGGCACGGCGCGGCCTGGAATTATCTGCTGTGGGGCGTGTACTACGGGGCGCTGCTGATCCTTGAGAAGTATGTCACAGGGCGGTGGCTGGAGAAGCTGCCGGGGCTGCTGCGGCACGGGCTCACGCTGCTGCTGGTGCTGCTGGGCTGGGTCATCTTCCGGGTGGAGGACCTGACGCGGCTGGGCGGCTTCCTGGCTTCGCTCCTGTCCTTCGGCGGCACGGGGCTGGGCAGCTGGCTGCTGGACCACACCGACCTGATGTACGCCGTGTTCCTGATGCCGGCCGCCCTGGTCTGCTGCTTCCCGGTGAGCAGGGCGCTGCGCCGGTGGACGGACGGGCTGCGATACGGCTACGCGCTGCGGTATGCCGCGGCTGTGGCCGTGCTGTACGCCTCCATGGCCCTGCTGCTGGGGGCCACCTACAATCCCTTCATCTATTTCCGCTTCTGAATTGCTGATTGAGGAGGTTATTCCGATGCTCTGTGTGAGAAAGCTGTTCGCCCCGCTGCTGTGCCTGTGCCTGCTGTGCCCGGCCCTTGCCCTGGGGCAGACCCTGTACGCCGGCGGCGCCGGGGATGAGGCGTCCGCCCTGTCCCGGCTGACCGAATACCTGGCCGGGAGCTGCGGCTGGGAGATGGAGCTGGACGACAGCGAGGAGGAGGCCGCGGGCGGCATGCTGGCCAACGGCGGGCTGTGCCTGGCCACCCAGCAGCTGTGCATCCGGGCGCTGCAGGGCTACTGCGACGGCGATCCCCGCACCGACATGCGCGGTGTGACCGCCGTGGCCTGTCAGGATCTGTTCCTGCTGATGAACGCCGATGAGGCGGAGGCGCTGGGCATTGCCGATCTGAGCGGCTTCAGGGCCTATGCCGAGGCCAACGAGTATAGCCTGATCCTGATGCGCTCCCTGGATGCCGGCGCCTGCGACCGGGCCTGCTGCGTGCTGGCGGACGCCCTGTGCCTGGATTCCGAGGTGTTCATGGACCTGGAGGACATGGAAGCCTGCGCGGATGAGGAAACGCCCTATGTCCTGGTGGTCACCGCCTCCGACGCGGTGCGCCTCAGCGGCAGTGGCTTCGCGGTGCTGGGCTGCCTGAGCGGCGACAGCCCGGACGACTTCCCGGAAGCCCAGTCCGCCGCCGAAGCGGGTCTGCCCATGTGTCAGGCCGTGTGGTATGGCATTCTGAGCCCCGCGAACGGCACCGGCGATGACGCCGCCGTGACTGCCTCGCTGACGGCCGCCATGAACGCCGACGCCTGGGACGCCCTGCTTTCGGAGCTGCATCTGCGTGAGGTGGAGATCACCGGCTTTGCCGCCTTCGTGACCGAGCAGTGCGCCGATCTGGTGGACTACATGACGGCGGAGGGGCTGTTCTTCTACGAGGAGTAACGGCCGATGAAAAAAAGTCCACGGGTGCTTTGCATCCGCGGGCCTTTTCTTTGTCAGGCAATGGCCGACTTGACCGAGTTGACATAGAGACAATCCGGGGCAATGTCCTGACCGCCTTCCCACGCCACGGAAAGGCCTTCTATGTGGACGGTCGCAAACACCCGTTCATCGGCAAGCTCACCGAACCAATCGTCATGAATATAGGGCTTGACATCGAAGATCCCCGTCTCTCCGTTGCTGAAGGTTACCCGGATCCGATGCTCCGGCAGAGGGGATACATCAATTGCCTTGGGATACAGCATGCGATTCACCTCATTTCAAGGGCTCAATTATGAAAAAGCGTTTACCGGATGCAAGAAGCTGCCAGTCCTCATGCAGTTCCTTTTGTCTTAAATCGACCCAAACCAGCAGGTGACGAAGCTTTCTGGAGGGAAGGTCGCCTTACAGAACAGTGCCATCCAATGCGACCACAACCTGCTGCCCCTGATAATCCGCATGAATGTGTGGCAGCTTATGTGGACTGTCAGGCTCGTGGTACATATAGATGGCCACTCCTTCAAATCGACATATTTCAGGCAAGCAAACCACACCCTTTCTGAATGCATTATACTACAACATGGAATGAAAGGCAATAGCAGATTTGTCATGTCCTTCCTTGCCGCTTGACAATCCCCTACCCTTGCGCTACAATCCCCGCGGGCAGGTCTGTTTCCTTGCAGATGATCACACATCGCAGAGAAAATCACAGAGAAAGAAGATGTTCCGCATGAAACGAATCCTATGGGCGGTGCCCCTGTGCGTGGCGCTGCTGCTGGGCGCGGCCCTGGGCGAGGGCGCGCTGCCGGAATGAAGCGCCGGCACGGCGGCGTACCCCACCGGGGTACACCGTTTTTCTTTTCACGCTTGACAAGGAACCTCTTTGACATTAGAATAGAGGGGAAAGAAACCAACCTGAAGGAGGTTGCATATCATGCTCAATGACGAACTGCGGGCCCACCTGACCGGAAGGATTTTGCCCTTCTGGGACGCGCTGGCGGACAGCGAAAAGGGCGGCTGGTACGGCTGGATGGACTTCGACCTGAAGGTCAACAAAGAGGCCCACAAGGGCTGCATCCTGAACAGCCGCATCCTCTGGAGCTATGCCACGGCCTATCGCCTGCTGGGCGATGAGAAGGACCGCCGCATGGCGCAGCGGGCGCTGGACTTCATGTCCCGCTTCGAGGACCCGGTGAACGGCGGCGTCTACTGGTCCGTTACCGCCGACGGTCAGCCCCTGGACACCACCAAGCACACCTACTGCCAGGCCTTTGCCGTGTACGGCCTTGCCGCCTGGTACCGCGCCACCGGCGACAGGGCTGCCCTGGAGAAGGCCATGAGGCTCTTCCATGTGGTGGAGGACAAATGCACCGATGAGGGCGGCTACGGCGAGGCCTACAAGCTGGACTTCTCCCCCGAAAGCAACGAGAAGCTCTCCGAGAACGGCGTGATGGCCGGCCGCACCATGAACACCCTGCTGCATGTGCTGGAGGGCTGGGCCGAGCTGTACCGGGCGGGCCATGACGAGGAGGTCCGCCGGGCAGGCGTCACTTGTCTGCGCCGCTTCCTGGAGAAGATGTACAATCCGGAAAAGCGGCGCCTGGAGGTGTTCTACGACCGGGACTATCATCCGCTGCTGGACATGCAGAGCTACGGCCACGACATCGAGGGCTCCTGGCTGATCTGGGACGCGGTGACCACCCTGCTGCCGGAGAGCGAATGGGCGCCCTACCGTGACATGTGCCTCACGCTGGCGGGCTCCGTGTATGAGCGGGCCTGGACCGACCACGGCCTGAAGAACGAGATCGTGGACGGCGACGAGAATCAGACCCGCGTCTGGTGGGTGCAGGCCGAGACTGTGCTGGGCTTCGCCAACGCCTATCAGCTGACGGGCGAAAAGCGCTACGCCGACGCCGTGCTGCATCAGTGGCAGTATATTCAGCGCTGCATCGTGGATCCCAGGCCGGGCAGCGAATGGTACTGGTGCACCGGGGAGGACGGCACCCCCATCCGGGAGCGGCCCATCGTGGAGGAGTGGAAGTGCCCCTACCACAACAGCCGCATGGTGCTGCGCATGCTGGAAACGAAGCCGGGCATCTGACGCCCGTGACATGAAAGTGAGGTCATGACCCATGGCAAGGCTGGTCAACGGACAGTCTCTCCCCAACATCCCCTGGCAGGAGCGCCCTGCCGATGACAGGACCCTGTCGCCCCTGTGGCGGTACAGCGAAAACCCCGTGATGGGCCGCAATCCCACCCCGGAGATCGCCCGCATCTTCAACAGCGCCGTGGTGCCCTGGGAGGACGGCTACATCGCCGTGCTTCGCGGCGAGCAGATCAACGGCGTGCCCCATGTGTATCTGGGCCACTCGAAGGACGGCATCCACTGGGATGTGGAGCGCACGAAGGTGCCCTTCACCGATGAACAGGGCAACCCCAAGATGCCCCACTATGCCTACGATCCCCGCCTGGTGAAGGTGGAGGACACCTACTACATCATCTGGTGTACCGACTTCTACGGCGCGGCCATCGGCATGGCGAAGACGAAGGACTTCAAGACCTTCACCCGGGTGGAGAATCCCTTCATCCCCTTCAACCGCAACGCCGTGCTGTTCCCGCGAAGGATCAACGGCAAGTTCAAGCTGCTGAGCCGTCCCTCCGACTCCGGCCATACGCCCTTCGGCGACATCTTCCTCTCCGAGAGCCCCGACATGGAGTACTGGGGACATCACCGCCATGTGATGGGCCGGGGCAGCAAATGGTGGGAAAGCGTGAAGATCGGCGCAGGCGCGGCCCCCATCGAGACGGACGAGGGCTGGCTGCTGTTCTATCACGGCGTGGCCACCACCTGCAACGGCTTCGTCTACAGCATGGGCGGCGCCATCCTGGATATCGACGAGCCCAGCAGGGTGCTGTACCGCTGCGAGAATCACCTGCTGACCCCCGAGGCCCCCTACGAGACCACCGGCTTCGTGCCCAATGTGGTGTTCCCCTGCGCCAGCCTGCAGGACGCCGATACCGGCCGCGTCGCCATCTATTACGGCGCGGCGGATACCAACGTGGGCCTGGCCTTCGGCAAAGTGGACGAGATCGTCAGCTACATCAAGGCCCACAGCGATCTGCAGCCCGGCGATGACCGGGCCAGCGACCAGTTCTGACAGAAGGAGGCAATTTTCATGCAGACGCGCAGCTTTTCCTCCCTGATGGAGGCCTACGAAAGGGTCATTAACCGACCGAATCCTGTTTCCGAGCATTTCTACAACGGCATCTTTGAGCGCTATGCCAACCCGGTGGTAACCCGGGAGCATATCCCGCCCTTCTGGATGTATGACGCCGATCCCGCCGCCAACCCCTACATGCAGCAGCGGCTGGGCGTGAACGCCACCATGAACAGCGGCGCCATCAAGCTGAACGGAAAGTACTGCCTGGTGGTGCGCGTGGAGGGTGCCGACCGCAAGAGCTTCTTCGCCGTGGCGGAGAGCGACTCCCCCACCGAGGGCTTCCGCTTCCGGGACTACCCCGTGGTGCTGCCGGACACCGAGCCCGACGAGACCAATGTGTACGACATGCGCCTGACGCAGCATGAGGACGGGTGGATCTACGGCGTGTTCTGCTCCGAGAGCAAGGACAAGAGCAGTCATGACCTCTCCGCCGCCGTGGCCGCCGCGGGCATCGTCCGCACGAAGGACCTGGAGCATTGGGAGCGCCTGCCCAACCTGGTCACCCTCCGCAGCCCCCAGCAGCGCAACGTGGTGCTGCACCCCGAGTTCGTGAACGGCAAGTACGCCTTCTACACCCGGCCCATGGATGACTTCATCGAGACCGGCAGCGGCGGCGGCATCGGCTTCGGCCTGTGCGACGACATCACCCACGCCGTCATCGACGAGGAGAAGATGACCAGCCTGCGCCGCTACCACACCATCACCGAGAGCAAGAACGGCGCCGGTGCCGTACCGATCAAGACGGAGAAGGGCTGGATCCACGTGGCCCACGGCGTCCGCAACACCGCCGCCGGCCTGCGCTATGTGCTGTACTGCTTTGCCCCCGACCTGAACGATCCCCGCAGGG
>R14__coassemble_1333_pt1 | contig 12555 bp, 10 predicted proteins | sample R14__metabat2_high_PE_034 | metagenome-assembled genome bin R14
ACAGGAAGCTGCCGCCATACTGGGCCACCAGCAGGATGAACAGGGCGCTGGCGGTCAGCACGGTGTTAACCGTCACGGCGATCCACATGTCCTTGCGCTCACTGCCGGTGGAGGGCAGCGTGCGCTGGCCCATGTTGCCAAGGAACATGACGGTGAAGATGATCAGCATATAGGGGATGGAGCGGACGATACGGGTGGCGCTGGGCTTCAGATAGGTGGACAGGTTCCACACCTGATAGTCGATGCCCAGATAGGCCTCCATGGCGGTCATCCACAGGCCGAAGAAGCACACCACGCCGATGCCCATCAGCAGCGCCTTGGCGGGACGGGACCAGACGATCTTCTTCTCGCCGGCCTCCGCGATGCAGTAGTCGGCCAGCGTCACGGTACCGCCGTTCTTCTTCGTCATCGCGGCCTTGACGACCATGCGCACGATGCCGATCAGAGCCAGGGCCACCAGCCAAAGCATGATGCCGTTCAGGTTGGTGGAGGTGAGGATCTTGCTGTTGGCAAACCAGCTCATGCCCCAGGTGGACACGGGGATGAACAGCACGGTGCCCACCACCACGCTGAAGAGGATGTCCAGAAGCCAGGCCCTGGCGCCCTTCTGCTCCTTGCGGGGCACGCGCCTGGTGGCGATGGCGCCGAAGAACTTCGTCTGCATCAGCAGGTTGATGACGGCAGCCAGCAGGAACATCATGGTCACGCAGGCCACGCCGGAGAACAGCTGCTGGGGCAGCCAGGTCTGATCGCTGACAGCCAGCTTTACGGGGGCGGGGCTCATGCGCTCCACAAAGTCGATGATGCAGTTGATGGTGTCACCGCTGATGTTGCCGGTCTGGTGCATGGTGCCGGTCACCTCATAGTAACGCAGCACGCTGGTGGTGCCCATGGGGATGTCCGCGTTCACCTCGATGGACTCCAGACCCAGGGCCTCGGCAGTCGCGGCGCGGGTGGCAGCCGCATCGCCGATGAAGTTGAAGTCATACTGGTCGCAGTCCGCCTTGATGTAGCCCACGGAGATGTCCTTCTCTGTCAGCAGCTCCTTGACGGTGGGCATGTTGCGGCGGGTCATGAACGGTCCCAGGGCATTCAGGACGGAATGGGTCTTGGCAGGCTCATTGGCGGCCACCAGCACAGCGGTCTGAGTGCCCAGGGAATAGCCCACCAGGTTGATGTTGTCCTTGTCCACGAAGGCCAGACTGTAGGCATAGTTCAGGATATCTGTGCCCTGCATGGTGCGGTCCACCACCTCGGACTCGCCGCCGCCGGACAGGTCGGGGCTGAAGACCACATAGCCGCGGCGGGCCATTTCCATGCTCCAGGTATCATTGGAATGACCCTGGTTGGAGCGGCCGTGGTAGATGATCACGCAGGGGGCGGGGGTCTCCTGGGTGGCGTTGGCGGGATAGTAGGCCAGGGTGCTCAGCCTGGTGCCGTCGCTGGCCGTCAGATTCAGCCGCTCAATGCGGATGCTTCCCCAGCTTGTCTGGTAGCCCCAGATCATCACGGAAGCGAACAGCAGGATGGCCAGGGTCACGCAGAAGAAACGCACCGCGCGCTTCAGATCCCTGCCATGGGTGATTTCGGGTGTCATACGCTTTAACCTCCCAACTTTCCTTTGCTCCGGATTTCCTTCTTTCCGAAGCGGATACCAGATTTTACCCTTTCTTTTTGCCTTTGAAAAGCGGTTTGGCCCGAACGGACTCCTTTGCGACCCGAACGGACATTCGGGCAAAAGAAATCGGGGCGGACTTGTCATAAAGTCGGCTTCTGTGCTATACTTTTCCCAAAGGGGGCTTTGGGTATGATCCGTCATATTGCGATCTGCGACGATGAGGCCGCCATGCGGGATGACCTGCGTGAGCGGATCGGCTGCTTCTGCGCCGAGAGAGGGGACGAGGCTGACATCCGCTGCTATGCCTCCGGGGATGAGTTGCTGCGGGAGCTCGATCCCGGAACAGGCATCATCCTGCTGGACATCGGCATGGCGGGCACCGACGGCATGGAGGCCGCCAGGGCCCTCCGCCGGCGCGGCTGCAATGCGCTGCTGCTCTTTATCACCGGCATGACAGGCTATGCGCTGGACGGCTACAGCGTTCATGCCTTTGCCTTCCTGCCCAAGCCCGTGACGGACGACTGCCTGCGCCGGCAGCTGGGCGAAGCCTTTGCGGAAGCCGACAGCCGCCCGGGCCTGACCATGTCGCTGAATACGGCCCAGGGAAAGGTGATCGTGGACCCGGGCCGGGTGCTTTACGCATAGGTGTTCCATCATGAGGTCTGCTTTGTGCTTCAGGACAGGAAGATCACGGCCCAGGCCCAGATCGCTCCGCTGGAAAAGGAGCTGCTCAGCTGCGGCTTCTTCCGCTGCCACCGCAGCTATCTGGTCAATCTGCCGATGATCAGCCGTGTGGGCCAGACTGAGCTGGAGATGCAGAACGGGGATCGGATCCCGTTGAGCAAATACCGGCGGCATGAATTCCTGGATGCCTACGCGAGGCAGATGGGGGTGCGGCTGTGACTGACATGATCTGGGTCGGCAGCTTTTTGTTCGATCTGGCTGCCTGCGCCTGCTATTTCAGGAGGAGGGATGACGCCGGCCTCAGCCCGCTTCGGAACCTGCTGGGCTGGCTATGCCTGCTGGGCACCGTGTTCCTCTATCCGACCTCGGTGTTCAACTTCGGCAGCAGCATGCTGGTGCGTTATGCGGTCAGGGTCGCCCTGATCAGCGGCTTCGTGCTGCTTTCCAGGCCCATCAGCCGTCTTGCGGGCTTCTACGCGGCCGTGTACTGGTGTACCATGCACCTGATCACCCATAACTTCTTCTTTTCACCCATCCTGTACCCATTCCTCGCCGGGAGCGCCGGCCTGGCCGACGCGACATGGCTCAATGAGCTGCTGTGCCTCCTGGCCGTGCTGGGGATCAAGGCGGTCTGCTACCGGGCCTGCGACAGACTGACGCCGCTGATCGGCACAAGTCCCGTGACCCCAGCCGGCTTTGCCAGCCTGCTGCTGATCCTCAGCATCGCCATATACAGCAAGGAGCTGGCCGTCCCCATTGCCAGGGGTGTGCAGTCCTCCGCCACGGCGGATATCACCAGCTATTATCTTCTGCTGCAGCTGACGCTGCTGGTGCTGCTGGGGCTTCAGGAATACAACCGCCGCCAGCAGCGTCAGACCCATATCATGCAGCTGCAGCAGCAGGCGGCTGAGGCGCTCTTCCGCAGCCTGCAGGAGCGCAGGGAGAAGGAGCAGGCCATCCGTGTCCTCCGTCACGATCTGAAGAATCACCTGCTGAGCCTGCGTCTGCTGCTGGAGCAGGGCCGCGGAGAGGAGGCCCGGACGCATATCGATTCGCTGCTGGCTCAGACCGCCGCGCCATCCCGGCAGTATGAGACCGGGAACGAACTGATGGACGGCCTTCTCAGCGTGAAGCTGGAGCAGGCGGTGGGTCAGGGGATCTCCGTGCGGGTCGCAGCGGATTTCAGCGCTGCCGGCTTCATCAGCACCCAGGATCTGTGCATCATGCTGGGCAATCTGCTGGACAACGCGCTGGAGGCCTGCGATGCTGTGCCGCGGGAGAAGGCGTACATCCATATTTCCGGCGGCGTCAGCGGCGGCTGCCTGATGCTGCAGATCAACAACGCCTGCAGGGCCGCCGTCCGGATGGTGGACCATCTCCCCGTGACGGCCAAGGCGGACAGGCAGCTTCATGGCTTTGGCCTGCAGAGCGTCCGTCAGGTGGCGGCGCATTACGGGGGGCATCTCACGCTGCGCAGCGAGGGGAACAGCTTCACCGCGTCCATTCTGATCCCGCTGCCGGAAAAGGCATAAAGAAAAGGGGAAGCCGCCGGGCTTCCCTTTTTCTGCGGTATCCTTCAGGACTGGGCATCCGGGACAGAGCAAAGGCCCCGTCCGTGAAAATGGCCGGGGCCCGGGTTGACTTTGACTTCGGATCAGTGGAACACGCTGGCGTTCAGGGAATAGTTGCAGGCGATCAGCACGCCCAGCAGCATGGCGCAGACGATGATGCCGGGCCAGACGGACTTGGTCTTGCGGCGGAGCATATCCATGATGGGCGTCACCAGGCTCATCATGATGGGGTAGCCGTACATGTTGTCCAGAGGCGCGAACTGATCGATCGGATAAGTCTGGGCCATCGTGATGGAGCCGATGCCCTTGAAGGTGTTCCAGACCACCAGCACCAGATAAGGCAGGATGGCGATCAGGGTGGTGCGGACGGTGGCGACGATCTGGCCCCTGGAGGTGCCGTCATCGTTCACGGGATTGGTGATGTACTGGGTGAAGGAGGCCGTCAGCAGCAGAGCAAAGTACAGGATGATGTAGGCGGGCATCTGCAGCATATGCTCGGCATTGAAGGAGATCAGGCCGAAGATCATGACCTTCAGGTTGATGGTGAGCAGCTGATCCAGATAGGTCAGGAAGGAGATGACCACGAACACGGTGGCGAGGCCAAGCAGCATGGTCTTGAGGATGTTCTTCGCGGTATCCTTGCCCCAGGAGAGGCCGTAATTGTAGGCATTGCCGCCGTTGGGCGCGCCGATCTTCCTGTGCCAGACCACGAAGATGACGGCGTTCACGATCATGTTCGCCACCAGGAAGGGCACCCAGATGTTGATCCACAGGCCTGCCCAGGACACACCGGCAAACAGGGGGATGATCTGGAAGCGGGCGCCCAGCAGCTCATAGAGCACGATGGTCAGCAGTACGCGGGCGGAGAGGAAGGCGATGGCCTTGCCCTTGCTGCCCTCGCACAGGCCGGGATAAGCCTTGGGCTCCTCGCGGCGGAGGGAGGCGAAGAACTTCATGCTCAGCAGCGCCTTCAGGAAGCAGGCGATCAGCACGAACAGCGCGATGATGGCCACGCCGGAGAAGATCTCGGCGGTGAAGAAGATGTTGCTGTCGGGGTCAACGGTGGTATCCGTGGGATAAAGGGCCTCCAGCACCTTGCAGGTGCCCAGGATCAGGGAGGGGGTGGTGGGCTGCATCTGGTGCTGCACGGCGGCGCCGTTCACATAGATGTAGTCCGCGGTGCCTTCCTCCACATTGCCCACGCCGGCCACGCCGTTGGTGACGGTCTCATAGCCGGGATCCACCGCCGCCGCGTTGGCGTAGACACCGAAGAAGTTCATGCCCGCGGCAAGCACCGCGTCACGGTTGGCGGTCGTATAGCCGGACAGGGTGCCCACGGTCTTGAAAAGGCCGGGCACGAAGTTCACAGCCGTCTGTACGCCCCAGCTCTGGCCGGCGGAGAAGCCCGCGATGACCATCCGGTCGGTATCCACGAAGTCCATGGAGGCCAGCAGCCTGGAGGCAGCGGTGGTGAAGCCGGTGACATCCTCGCCGCCGCCGGGCTGTCCGGCGGTGGCCTTGTAGTTGCCGTAGCCGCCCGCTTCACCCACGAAGCTGGACTGGCCCTGGCCGGGCATGTCGGCCAGCATCACGGTGTAGCCGCGCCGGGCCAGCTCGATGCCGTAGGCCTTCAGCGCGTAGGAGTACGAGGAGGCGCCGCCGAGGATAAGCACCGCCGGCGTCTTGTTGGCGGAGGACGCGGTCTTGGGGCTCATCAGGATGACGCTGCCGGTATATTCGCCGTCAGCCGTGGAATAGGTGAAGAGCTGACGCTGCATGTTGACCTTGCCCCAGTCGGAGGAGCAGCCCCACACCATATACACAGAGATAAACAGGACGATGAACGCGATCAGCGCGGCAGAAACGCGGATCGCAGGCTTTTTGCTTTCAGACATTGGAATCCTTCTCCTTCTTCCGTCGGTTTACTTCCGGGAGTTCTTCAGTGCGTTCTTGTCTGTCAGGATGATAAGCGCTGAGATCGCGATCACAGCTGCCACAGCGATGATCTGGGAAACAACAGCAGACACAGGCAGGCCTCCTTTCAACCGATCTTGACTTTTTTGATTTTACAGGTCCGGCGGAGAAGGGTCAATCAATTTGGCGTAAATGCGCCTTTTCCGGTCGTGAATGCATCAAAAAACCGGGCAGAGAGCATCTGCCCGGCGGGGAATGAGGGTACGGTCAGGCCGCGGCTCCGGGGATCATCACCAGCAGTGTGAACCGTTTCTCTCCATGGTCGATCTGCGTGCTGACAGAGCCGCCGCACCGCCTGGCGGCGTGCTCGATGCTGCTCAGGCCGATGCCGTGACTCTGGGCGTCGGCCTTGGTGGTGCTGAGGCGCCCCTCCTCCTGCCGCAGCTCACCCGCAAAGCGGTTGGAGAATTGCAGCACCTCCATGTTGGCAAAGCGGCTGGACCGGATATAGACGATCCGCTGCTCCTTCGGCAGACCGCGCGCCGCCTCGATGGCATTGTCGACAGCATTGCCCATGATGGTCACCAGGTCGGCGGTCTGCACATGGCTGAAGGGCTTCATATCCAGGAAGAGATTGAAGCGGATCCCGTCCAGCGAGGCGCGGTGCATCTTCTATGACAGCAGCGCGTCCACGGTTTCATGGCCGGTGACGACCTGCTCCTCATAGGCCTCCATGGAAGGAAGCAGCTGCTGCAGGTAGGCATGCAGCTCGTCCCGGTCGCCTGCCATGCTGTCAATGGCCAGCAGATGGTTCTTCATATCGTGATACATACGGCTGATATCCCGGTTGGCCTGCATGGAACGGCGGGCGTTCTGATCCTCATGCTGCAGGCGCAGGTGCTCCAGGGCCAGGCTTGCCCGCTCCTCCTGTGTCTGCTGGTTCATCTGTACCAGCAGGCAGATCGCGAACATGCTGAGGCAGGCGATCAGGGAGAATGCCAGAAGCTCCGTCCTGCGGGAGCTGGTGCTCAGCAGCTCCTGCATGGTGATGACGGACCATTTGAGAAACAGGTCCACCGTTGTGCAGAGGATGAGCAGCACGAACTGCGGCAGGCTGACATGACGGAGCTCCTCGACCCTCACGGTCTTCCGGATGACCCACAGCAGGAGGATGTCCGCCGCGATGACCGAATAGGCCGAGGCGGCCCGCAGCTCCGCCGTGTTCGGCAGGAGGATCATCACCACATAGCGGAGATTCTGCGTGGTGATGTACAGCAGATTGAAGATGCCGGAGAGATAGGCTGCGGTCTTTGGCGGAAGGCCGGTCCACAGGCGCGTGAAGGCATACACGCAGGCCCAGTGAAACAGGAGCCGCAGGGCCTGCGTCCACAGATTCGCCAGCGAATACACCTCAGACCCCGCGATCATTCCCTGGGGCGTGAAATACAGGAGGTACAGCGGCAGCAGCACCAGGAACGCGGCCGGGCGCCACCTGCGGTCCTCCTCGCATTCGATGGGGCGAAGGAACCACCAGGCCGCGCCAAGCTCAAAAAGCATGCAGCACAGATTCGTGAAATCTCTGGAAAGCAGCATCATATCTCATCCCCCACATAAGCGGACAGCGCCTGGATAAAATCCCTGCGGCGGCGTGAGCTGACGGGCACATACTGCCCGCCGAGCAGGAGCAGGTGGTCCGTGTGAAGCTACGCGATATACCTGGGGGCCACCAGGAAGGAGGCATGGCAGCGAAGGAAGCCGTAGGGCGCCAGCTTCTGCTCCAGCTCGCCGATCTGGCCCCGGGTCTCCAGGGTGCCGCTGTCCGTGTAGAGCAGCACCGTGTGGTTCCTGACCTCGCAGCACGCGATCTGCCGGACCGGTATGCGCCGCAGGATGCCGTTTTCACGGACCGTGAGGCTTTCGCCCGGATCCTTCCTGCGGGACAGCTGCTTCAGGGCACAGCTCACCTCATGCTCCAGCTCGTCATAAAGGAAGGGCTTTCGGATGAAGCCGAAGGCCCGTACCTGATAGCCCTCGATCGCCAGCTGCACCATGGTGGTGATGAAGATGATGCACACCTGCTCATCAAAGGCGCGGATCCTCCGCGCGGCGGTGATCCCGTCCGTGCCCTCCATGCCGATGTCCAGCAGCAGAAGGTCCGGCTCCTGCGGGTACTGCAGCAGAAGCTCGTCCGCCGAGGAGAAGCAGGTGATGCGCAGCTGCACCTGCTTCCTTTCCGCGTACAGCTGCAGGTCATGGACCAGGCGCTGCCTTGCGCTCTCCTGGTCATCACAGATACAGACCGAAAACACCGGCGGCACCTCCTTCCTTTCTCCGCCCTCCGTCCGTCAATCCCGGCGCGGCCCCCGGGGCCCGGCTTCGACAGACACAGGTACCGCCGCCGTGTCCTCCTCCTGCGGGAGCGGGATCAGCAGCGTCAGGGTGAAAAGCCCCTCCCCGTCAGAGCTGATGCTGAGCTCACCGCCGTAATGCCCCAGCGCCCGTTCCACATTGCGCAGACCGAAGCCGTGGGCGTAGGTGTTGCCTTTGATGGTGTAGGGCAGGCCGTTGATCATGACGGGCATGGCCTCGCAGCTGTTCTTCAGCCGCAGGATCAGGCAGCCCGCCGATACGCCGCCGGTCAGGCGGATGCACCGGGGCTTCTCCTCCGGCACCCTTTCGCAGGCCTCCAGGGCGTTGTCCAGGATGTTTCCCATGATGATGCACAGATCGAAGCTGGTGATGAAGCTGCCCGCGCTGAAGTCCAGGCTGACCTCCGTCGCGATATGCTTTTCGGCGGCGTTGCCCAGCTTGCACATCAGGATGCCGTCCATCAGGGAATGGCCCGTGTGGGGCTGCCCGGCATTGCCCGCAGCCTCGCTGAGGAATTTGCCGATATAGGCATCGGCCCCCTCGCTGTCCCCCTGCTGCAGCAGCAGACGCACCGCCAGCATATGGTTCTTCAGATCGTGACGGAGGCGGCGGATGCTCTCGGCGTTCTCCTCCTGCGCCTCGATGGAACGGAGCAGCGCCTCAGCCGCCTGGGTCTGCAGCTCCGCCGCGGCCCGGCTGATCTGCTGCCTGCGGTAATACTCATGATACAGGAGCAGGAAAAGAAGCGCCACCATCAGCAGGATATAGCAGAGCGAAAGCTCGCCGGGCACTGAATCGCCCATCGTCCGCAGCGGCAGGGTGAGCTCCTTGACCTCGGTGCCCACCAGGATGATCAGCGCCAGGAACACGGCTCTGCCCGGCTCGATGGGGCGCATATCCACCAGCGGCGTCACCCTGTCGAACACGAAGCAGGAGACGGCCGTGGCCAGCGAGATCACGGCAGTGCAGCCGATCAGGTTCACGGTGGCGTCCGAGGTGAACGGAAAGGTGCCGCTCAGAATGGGAAAGGTCGCCGGCGCAAAAAAGATATTGTGGGTCAGCAGATGCATCGTGCTCCAGTAGCCGGAGGCATAGACCGCTGTCCGCAGGCTGATCCTCCGGGCCAGGTACAGATAGCCCGCCGTCAGCGCCACACGGATGGCCAGGCGCAGGAAGGAATTGGTCAGCAGCGGATACTGCCCCGAGGGATACAGCACATAGGTTCCCAGAAGCAGCGCGAGGCCCAGCAGGCGCCTGACCCGCGACGCGGGCCGCAGCTCCCGCCGCCGGAAATAGAACAGCGCCAGCAGGATGTCGAAGGCAAAGCTGACCGTCCAGATCGGCAGGGTCATTTCACCACCTCCATCCATCGGCTGTAGGCGTCGATAAATTCCCTGCGGCGGTGCTTGCTGAGGGGCACGGCGTCCCCGTTGTTCATCGTCAGCTCCGCCGTTCCGATGCGGCGGATCTTCCTGAGATTGACCAGATAGCTGCGGTGGCAGCGGAAGAAGCCGTAGGGCACGAGCCGCTCCTCTACCTGGGAAAGCTGGGTGACGGAGGTCACTCTGCCCTGCGCGGTGACGAAGCTGGTCTCGTGCTGCCAGACCTCCGCGTACAGCAGCTCCTTCAGCTCCAGCAGCTGTGTGCCGCCGGAGGTCTCCACAGGCATAACGCTGTCCGACTCCGCCTTCAGCTCGCGATCCGCCTCGAGAAGGACCTGGCGAAGCTCCGTGAAGGTCACCGGCTTGACCAGGTAGCCGAAGGCATGCACCCGGTAGCCCTGTACGGCGTAATTCTCAAGGCTGGTGATAAAGATGATGCGCACCCCGCAGCCCCGGGCTCTGAGGGCGGCTGCGGTATCCATTCCGCTGATGCCGTTCATGGAGATGTCCAGCAGAAGAAGCTCGGTGTCCGGCGCCATGTGGGCCAGCACCTCCTCGCCTGAACCGTAATAGCTGACGCAGGGGCACTGGCCTGTTTCCGCCGCGTACTGCTCCAGGTACAGGCTGAGCTGACGCTGCACCGCTTTCTCGTCATCACAGACCGCGATACTCCGGATCATCTGATGTCGGTCCTCCTTCAGGCTGATCGGGGCCGGGTGTGAAGAACGCGGCCTCGCCTGTGTATTATAGACAAAAAACGGAAGTCCGGGTGTGAGCCCGCGGGCCATTCGCGCCGGAATTCCGGCCATTCGCGAGGAGCTTTTTTCCCGTTCGTGCCCCGTTTCCATCCGTTGGCGGCAGACTTATTTACATGCCGCCGCGCTTTCTTTATAATCATACCGCAAAGGCGGCGGCTTGGCAAGTGCCGAATTTCCGGTGCTTCGGCGCCGCGTGAAACAGACAGGGGAGGATAAACTATGGCTATTATGGGAAGGAGCCCCGAGGAGCGCAAGCGTGACTATGACTTCAGCGAGAAGCTCCACAGGGAATTCTACACGCCGGAAGGCAAGGCGAAGCGCGTCAAGGGCACCAGGCGGTTCTTTGCCATCACGCTGGTGCTGGTCATCCTCATCGCCACGCTCAACTGGGGCGTCATCACCGGCTGGGGCGATGTGAAGATCACCCGCACCACCATCGTCGGCACGGACGGACATGAGTTCAGCGCGCTGATGTATGTGCCGAAGAACGCCACCAACGCGACCCCCGCGCCTGCCATCATCAACTTCCACGGCAACGCAGGCAACGCCCGAAACCACGAATCCTGGGCTGTGGAATTTGCCCGCCGCGGCTTCGTGGTGCTGTCCGTGGACCAGTTCGGCTCCGGTGACTCCGACCAGTACATGGAGACCTGGGGCTTCGGCAACGGCTGCTTCACCGAGGTCGGCGAGTATTACTATCAGTACCTCATGAGCTGCGGCTTCGTGGACAAGAACAACATCGTGTCCGCCGGCCACTCCATGGGCTGCTCCTCCGCCAAATCCCTGGGCGGCAAGTACGGCGCCAAGGCCATCCTGTGCGCCTCCTCCGCCACCAACCCCGCGGCCGATTACATGCCCTACTGGGAGAGCTACCAGGGCAACGTGCTGGCCGTGACCGGCGATGTGGAGACCACACCCGAGGCCTTCGCCGAGACTCATCTGGCCGCGCTGAAGCTGCGCACCGGCTTCGAGAATGCCGAGGAGTTCAAGCTGGACACCGTGTACGGCTCCTTCGAGGAGGGCAATGCCTACTATGCCTCCCTGGACACCGAGCGCATCCATGAGGCTGCCTTCGTGAACCAGGAGACCATCGGCAAGCTGCTGTGGTTTGCCCAGGAGTCTGTGGACACCGTGCCCAACTACATCGACAGCAGCAACCAGATCTGGATGTACAAGGATTACCTCGGCCTGGCCGGCATCCTGGCCATGGGTGCCTTCCTGTGCGCCATCGCCCTGGCGCTGATCGAGCTGATCCCCTCCCTGGCCATCGTGCGCCAGCCCCTGACCCGCAACATCGGCCTGCGCAAGGGCGGCTTCGCCGTGTCCGCCGTCTGCGGCATCCTGTTCCCCTGGATCGTGCTGAAGACCGGCGTGTTCGGTCTGCTGACCACGGCGAACAAGAACAGCATGAACTACGGCATCTTCAACTTCACCTACAGCAATGTGGCCTTCTATACCGTGGTGGGCATGTCTGTGCTGGGTCTGCTGACCTTCATCCTGTACCGCTTCACCGACGGCAAGCAGCAGGGCATGACCCTGGCCGATCTGGGCCTGTGCCCCGACGGACAGAAGAAGCTGTGCTTTGAGCAGATCTGGAAGTCCTTCGTGGTGGCCGCCGTTACCCTGGCCATCGGCTTCGGCGTGATCAGGCTGCAGGAGACCCTGACCGGCACCGACATGTATGCCTGGTTCTTCGGCTTCAAGAGCATTCCGCTGTTCAAGATCCCCAACATGCTGGTGTACATCGTGATCTGGATCGCCTGCTTCGTGCTGTCCGGCATGGGCATGAACGTGGAGCGCCGCCTGCCCACCACCGGCAAGGAGGGTCTGGACGATCTGCTGGCAGTGCTGGTGAACGTGTTCCTGGGCACTGTGATGATCGTGGTCATCATCGCCGTGAAGTGGCACCTGCAGTCCATCGGTCAGGACACCGTCTGGTTCTTCACCTTCAACGCCGATACCCAGCGCATCTGGGGCATGCCCGCCGGCATGGCTGTCGGCATCGGCGGAAGCACCTACCTGTTCCGCAAGACCGGCAACACCTGGCTGACCGCCATGCTGCTGGGCGCCACCGCCGCGCTGATGTGCGTGCTGTTCGGTCAGCTGCGCTTCATGTAAGAGCGGTATCCCGATCACAGAGAGATCAAACAGGAAGCCTCATCATCGCCGCCCCCCGGGCATGTCCCCCCCGGCGGCCCGTTTTTTGCTGAGGGTGCGTGAGGCTCCGCACCAAAACCCCCCCCGCCCATGACCACGGG
>R14__coassemble_1339_pt1 | contig 12526 bp, 13 predicted proteins | sample R14__metabat2_high_PE_034 | metagenome-assembled genome bin R14
CCTCAAAGCGGCGCTTGAGTACAACGTTACGATTCATGCCTCTCCCTTTTACAGGCAACTCCGGATCCTGAAAAAGGGGGTGTGGGGGCAGAGCGGCAAAACAGTTCAACCGGCTCTGCCGATGGCAGCGAAGCGCCATCGGTCGCCCAACAATGCATAAGGGGCCTGAGCTGTAACAGTGCAGCAGTTTGATTGCCGTACATGTTTCATGATGTCTTGCTTTTTCACCCTCTTTATGCTAAGATGGGGGAGAACAAAACAGCTTTGCGGCGGGGCCGGACAAAAGAAAGGCAGGGTTTCCGATGGAAATGATCCGTGGCATCAATTTTGCGCCGTTCCCCAGGCGGGGCGTGCTGGCCTCGGCGGAGGCGAAGGAAAGCCTGCGGGCGATGGCGGAGCAGCTGCATGCCGACACGGTGATCCTGACGCCCTCCGGGCTGCAGCGGGACGCCCACAGCACCCGGATCGACTGGGAAGGCCCCGGTACGCCCACGGATGAGGAGCTGACTGACGCCATCCGCCTGATCCACGGCATGGGCATGAGGGTGATCCTGAAGCCCACCGTCAACTGCATGGACGGTACCTGGCGGGCCTACATCAGCTTCATTGAGCCGGACTCTCCCGCCGAGGCCCACTGGAGCGACTGGTTCCGGTCTCACACGGAATTCCAGTGCCATTACGCCCGCATTGCCGAGGCGGAGCGCTGCGAGATGTTCCTGACAGGCTGCGAGATGGTCATGTCCGACCACAGGGACGCGGACTGGCGGGCCCTTATCGCGGCGGTGCGGGCATGCTACAGTGGTCCCGTGGGCTATAACTGTGACAAATACCGGGAGGATCAGGTCACCTGGTGGGACTGCGTGGATGTGATCTCCTCCAGCGGCTATTATCCCACCGGCAGCTGGGAGAAGCAGCTGGACCGCATCGAGGCCGTGCTGGAAAGGTATCGGAAGCCCTTCTTCTTTGCGGAGCTGGGCTGCATGGCCATCAGCGGCGCGGCGGACCTGCCCAATGAATGGAAGCTGCAGGGCTCGGAGGACTACGCCCAGCAGGCCGCATGGTACCGGGAGATGTTCGGGGCCACGCTCCGCCGCTCCTGGGTGCGGGGCTATGCCTTCTGGGACTGGGGCGGCAGTCTGTCCGCCCCCGCGAACGGCGGCAGGACCTATCACCTCTACGGCACGGAGGCCGGCAGTCTGGTGGGCCGGGTCTATGAGGGCAAAGGCCTGTAAGCATCCACGGCAAACGAAAAGCCATACCGTTTCACGAGCGGTATGGCTTTTTTGCGGTCAATGGGCGGCGTCGAAGCGGAGGCCCAGCCCGTCGGCCAGACCACGCAGGTGGGCGACGGCCCGGTCGTAGGTGGCCTCGTCCGGCAGATGCTCCACGATCATGGGCATATCCTCGAAGCCGGCACACTCCCGCAGCAGTGTCCGCAGATCGAACACGCCCTCGCCGCAGACCACCTCCGGCATACAGACCGTCAGGTCAGTGCGGATGGTCAGGTCCTTCACATGCACGGAGCGGATCCTGTCCCGGAAGGCGCCGAAGTAGGCCTTCGTCAGTTCACCGGTACGGTAGACCTTCTCCGGGCTGTTGATCATGTTGACCATGTCCACATGCACGCCGAAGCGGGGACGGTCCACCGCCTCCAGCAGCGCCCGGGTGGTGGCCACATCGGTGGGGTACATCCAGGGCATGGGCTCCAGCGAGTAGTCCGATACAGCCAGCCGCGCCTCGTCCATCATCCGCTGCGTCACCTTCACGATCCTGTCGAAGGTGGCGGGGGTCAGGTTGTCCGGGTGCGGGCCGTCCCAGAAGTCGGAGAGGGAGCCGGAGATGTTGACGCAGCAGCGGGCGCCGACCCGGTCCGCCAGCTTCATGCGGGCGATGGAATATTGGATATTCTCTTCCGCCCTGCGGGGATCCCTGTCAAACACATTGCGCCAGATGCCCACCTCGGCGATCACCAGGCCCACACGCCGGGCCTCGCTGACGAAATCAGCCTCATCCAGGGGAGAGGCGTCCATTCCCAGGGGCCACAGGGCAGCGCCGTAGCCCTTCTCAATATGCCGCTCCGCCCATTCGCGGGCGGTGCTCCAGCGATAGACCTGTCCTCCAAGACGCATGGGATGACCTCCTTACAGCTTTCTGCCGGTGGACGCGTCCCAAAGCAGGTCCCCGGCGATGTGATCCGGATCGGGTGAGCAGGTCCTGGCCATCATGGCCCGCAGACCGTCGTGCATATGCGACAAATAAGCCTGTACGCCCGCGGCGCCGTTCTCCTTCAGACTGGGCAGGATGCTGCGGCCCACGCAGACGGCTTTGGCCCCCAGGGCCAGCGCCTTGAAGGCGTCCTCACCGGAGGCGATGCCGCAGTCCACAAACAGGTCCACCTCCCGGCCCACGGCTTTGGCCACGGCAGGAAGCAGCAGCATAGGCGGCACGGCGCATTTCATGATGCCGTGATGGTGGGAAAGCAGCAGGCCACGGACGCCTGCCTCCGCGCACTTGACCGCGTCCTGCACGCTGAGGATGCCCTTGATGACGAAGGGCAGGTCAGTCTCACGCACCAGCTGCTTCAGCTCCTGCGAGGTGAGGGGCTTCATCTCGTCCCCCAGCACCACATCGGGATGGCCGCTGCCGCCGAAGGAATGGTCGATGTCGATGCCCACGGCCATGGCGCCGCATTCCTGCGCCAGCTGCAGCATGCGCACCACACGGCCGCGGTCGGCGTAGGGCTTCACGATCTTGACGGTATCCGGGCAGGCGGCGGTGATGCGGCGCAGCTCGTCTTCGCTGCCCATGCCGGCCCAGTTGCACACGCCGGCGGCGGCCGCGCCCCTGGCCATCTCCGCCATGCCGTCCTCATGGAAGCTATTCAGGTGGGAGAAAGCGGCAATCATGATGGGGGAGGAGAGCCTGCGGCCGTACAGGGTCATGCCCAGGTCCGGCTCCACGCTGTCCATGTACCGGGCCTCCACCAGCAGGGAATCGATATAGGCCCTGGTGATGGCGTTGGAATCGGTGAAATCCGTTACTTTGGAAAGATCCATATGCCGTTTCCTCCTGTCATGTGCTATAATGTCATTATACGGCATGGCGTCGGGAAAATCAAGGCCCGGCAGGCATGGCGGGGGAAGAAAAGAAAGGGAAGAAAGAACATGAAGATCGCGGTATATTGCGGCTCCACCTTCGGCAGCGATCCTGCCTTTGAGCAGGCGGCCAGGCGGCTGGGCCGGTGGCTCGGGGACAGTGGACACACGCTGGTGTACGGAGGCGGTGAGTCCGGTCTGATGGGCGCGGTGGCCTCGGAGGTGTTTGCCCGGGGCGGGCAGGTCATCGGCGTGCTGCCGGGGAACGTGCGCTTCATCTGCGAGCGGCCGCAGCCCTGGTGCACCCAGGTGATCACCGAGCCGGACATGAACAGCCGGAAGCAGCGGATGCTGGAGCTGGCAGACGCCTTCATTGCCCTCCCCGGCGGCACGGGTACCCTGGATGAGATCAGCGAGGTGATCACCCTCACCAAGCTCGGCGTGTTTGCCAAGAGATCCGTGCTGTTCAACACGCGGGGCTTCTATGAGCCCTTCCGGCAGATGATCGGCGAAATGGAGCGCTGCGGCTTCATCGGCCCGGGCGAAATGGCTCATGTGCTGTATTCCGACGATCCGGAAGAGATCGGCGCGTTCCTGCAGGAGAGCAGCAGCCCGTGAACGGAGAAATGTGAACTCAACTTTAAGTTTTGAAACAACCTCCTTTTTATGCTGAAAAAGGCTTGAAACAGGGCTGAAATCGTGATAAAATACAGGGACCGGAAAAAATCCGGCCGACATTTGCTTTGCTTGCAAGGAGGCTTTTGAAAATGGCAATCGTCAACGAAAAGGGCAGCGTGTCCATCGACGCGCAAAATATTATGCCGGTCATCAAGCGCTGGCTTTATTCGGACAAGGACATCTTCCTGCGCGAGGTGGTCAGCAACGGCTGCGACGCCATCACCAAGTTCAGGGTGCTGAATCCCGGCACTGAGGAGCCCATGTCCGTCACCGTCACCGTGGACAAGGATCAGAAGGAGCTGCGCATCAGCGACACCGGCATCGGCATGACCGCCGATGAGGTGAACCGCTACATCAACCAGGTGGCCTTCTCCTCCGCTGCCGAGTTCATGAAGCAGTTTGAGGGCAAGGAGGGCGAGAAGGCCGACATCATCGGTCACTTCGGCCTTGGCTTCTATTCCGTGTTCATGGTCAGCGAGCGGGTGGAGATCGAGACCCTGTCCTGGACCGAGGGCGCCGAGCCCGTGCACTGGGAGTCTGCCGACGGCATGGACTTCGAGATCAGCGCCGGCAGCCGCACGGAGCATGGCACCACCATCATCCTGCATATTTCCGATGAGGAGAAGGAGTTCCTGGAGACCTACCGGGCCCGCGAGGTGCTGAAGCGGTACTGCGGCTATATGACCGCCCCCGTGATGCTCTTCGACGCCTGCGCAAAGCCCACCGAGAAGGAAGTGCCTGTGGAGGGCGAGAAGAACGAGGACGGCTCCCAGAAGATGATGAAGGTCACCGAGGAGCCGAAGCCCGAGCAGATCAACGATACCAACCCTCTGTGGCTGCGGAAGCCCTCCGACTGCACCGATGAGGAGTACAAGGAGTTCTACCACAAGGTCTTCAGCGACTATGAGGATCCCCTGTTCTGGATCCACCTGAATGTGGATTATCCCTTCAACCTGAAGGGCATCCTGTATTTCCCGAAGCTGAAGGAGGACTTCGGCGTCCGGGAGGGCCAGATCAAGCTGTTCTCCGGCCAGGTGTTCGTGGCGGACAACATCAAGGAGGTCACCCCCGAGTTCCTGATGCTGCTGAAGGGCGTGCTGGATTGCCCCGACATGCCCCTGAACGTCAGCCGCTCCTTCCTGCAGAACGACGGCTATGTGAAGCGCATCCGCACCCACATCACCAAGAAGGTGGCCGACAAGCTGGTGTCCCTGTTCAACACCGAGCGCGAGGCCTATGAGGGCTACTGGAAGGACATCCATCCCTTCGTCAAGTACGGCTGCATCACCGACAACAAGTTCTATGAGAGCGTGAAGGATGTGCTGCTGTTCCGCCTGACGGACGGCAAGTGCGTGACCCTGGCGGAGTACAAGGAGCGGAACGCCGACAAGGTGTCCAAGCCTGTGGAGGGCGAGGAAGGCAAGACCACCGGCACCGTCTATTACTGCTCCGATCCCCGCAGGCAGGCCGGCGCCGTGGAGCTCTTCACCCAGCGCGGCATCGATGTGTGCGTGCTGGACTTCAAGGAGATCGACTCCAACTTCCTGCAGTTCATGGAGTACGGCAGCTATGGCGAGCAGAAGGACGAGTGGCACTTTGCCCGCGTGGACGCCGATGTCAGCGGCCTGACCGAGGATAGCACCGAGGGCAGCGACCTGGACCAGAACGCCCTGCAGGAGCTGTTCCGCAAGGCCCTGGGCAATGACAAGCTGACCGTGGAGCTGAACAGCCTGGCCTCCGCCGACCTGACCGCCGTGGTCACCGAGGACGAGCAGATGCGCCGCATGAAGGAAGTCTACCGCATGAAGGACATGCCCGCGGTGTACACGCTGGTGCTGAACCGCCGCAATGCCACGGTGCAGGCTCTGGCCGCCCGTGACCCGGAGGATGAGCTGACCGGCCTGCTGTGCAAGCAGATCTACGACCTGGCCAGGATGTCCGCCGCTCCCCTGGAGAACGAGGAGATCACCGAGTTCCTGACCCGCAGCCAGAAGCTGATCGGCCTGCTGGTGAAGTAAAGACACGACAAAGGGCATGGACCTGAGATAAGGTCCATGCCCTTTTATGATGCCGGAAGGGCTTATTCCCTGCCGTTCCAGCAGTAGGTGCACATCTTGTCGGGATCGATGCCCACGGAGGCCAGCATGTCGTCCAGCCGGTGATACCGCAGGGAGGTGAAGTTCAGCTTTTTGCGGATGCCCTCCACCATGGCGGCGTACTTTTCGGAGTCGGGATCGGCGTACTCCTCCAGCACCTCCCGGGAGACCTCGCCGCCCTCCAGCTCGCTGATGACCACACGGGCGATCAGCTCCATTTCGGAGGTGGAGCGGGAGAAGTTCAGATACTTGCAGCCGAACAGCAGGGGAGGACAGGCGGGGCGGATATGGACCTCGCTGGCGCCGCTCTCATACAGGAACTCGGTGGTCTCCCGCAGCTGGGTGCCGCGGACGATGGAATCGTCGATCAGCAGCAGGCGCTTGCCCTTGATCAGCTCATGGATGGGGATCAGCTTCATGTGGGCGATCAGGTTACGCTTCTCCTGGATGGTGGGCATGAAGGAGCGGGGCCAGGTGGGGGTGTACTTGATGAAGGGGCGGGTGAAGGGCACGCCGCTCTCGTTGGCATAGCCCACGGCATGGGCGGTGCCGGAGTCGGGCACACCGGCCACCACATCCACCTCGACCTGGTCGCGGCGGGCCAGCAGCTTGCCGCAGTTATAGCGCATCTCCTCCACGTTCACGCCCTCATAGACGGCGGAGGGATAGCCGTAATACACCCACAGGAAGGTGCAGATCTTCATCTTGTCGCCGGGGGCCACCAGGGTGTGGCAGGACTTCTCGTCGAACACCACCACCTCGCCCGGGCCCAGATCTCTGTCGGTCTGGTAGCCCAGGTTCAGGAAGGCGAAGCTCTCGAAGCTGGCGCAGCGGGCGTCCTCCTTTTTGCCCAGCACGATGGGCGTCCGTCCGTATTTGTCGCGGGCGGCATAGATGCCTTTGTCCGTCAGGATCAGCATGGACAGGGAGCCGTCCACCCGCTCCAGGGCGTATTTGATGCCCTCGATGAAGTTGTCCTTCTGGTTGATCATGGCCGCCACCAGCTCGGTGGCGTTGATCTCGCCGTTGCTCATCTCGAAGAAGTGGGTGCCGTTCTTCAGGATCTCCTCCACGATCTCGTTGGCATTGTTGATCTTGCTGACCGTGGCGATGGCGAAGGTGCCGTGATGGGAGCGGACCAGGATGGGCTGAGCCTCATAATCGGAGATGCAGCCGATGCCAAAGCGGCCGTTCAGGTGGTTCAGTTCCTTCTCAAACTTGGTGCGGAACTGGGTGTTCTCGATATTGTGAATGGCCTTCTGGAAGCCCTCGGTGCCATAGACCGCCATACCGGCGCGGCGGGTGCCCAGGTGGGAATGATAGTCCGTGCCGAAGAACAGGTCGAAGTGGCAATTCTCTCTGCCGGCTACACCGAAAAATCCGCTCATTTCAGTCCATCTCCTCAAAAAGGTTCGGAATTGGAGAAAAAAACCGAAAAACATTGTAGCACAGAACCGCCCAAAAGGGAATACATCAAAATGCCCTTTTTTGACCAATTTCGCATAAAAACACCCGCTCTCCGGGAGAAAGCGGGTGCAGCGTGTAATATGAGAAAAAGACGAACATTATTGCGTTACGTGCCAAGCAGCGGCAGCAGGAACAGGGAGGCCAGGCCGTAATAGGACACCACGGCCACCAGGTCGTTCACGGTGGTGATCAGCGGACCGGAGGCCACGGCGGGATCGATCTTCAGGCTCTTGAAGATGATGGGGATGGCGGTGCCGGTCAGGCTGGAGATGACCATGGACAGCAGCATGGCGGCGCCGAGACAGCCGCTGACGGCAAAGCTGGTCTGGGCGGGCAGATGGCGGGAAACGCAGATGTAGGCGCCCACGGCGGCGCAGGACAGCAGGCCCATCACCAGGCCGTTGGCCAGGCCCACCCGCAGCTCCTTCAGGATCAGCAGCATCCGCTGACCGGCGGTCATTTCCTCGCCGTTCAGCACGCGGATGGTGACGGCCAGGCTCTGCGTGCCCACATTGCCGGCCATGTCCAGCACCAGGGACTGGAAGGCCACCACGATGGCCAGCTGGGCCATGACGCCCTCAAACAGGCCCGTCACGGAGGAGACCACCATGGAGAGGGCCATCAGGATCAGCAGCCAGGGCACACGCTTCCGCAGGCTCTGCTTCAGGGGCTCATGCAGGTCCTCCTCGTCTGTCAGGGCGGCGAAGCGGACATAGTCCTCGGACATTTCCTCGTCCACGGCCTCCACCACATCCTGGGCCGTGATGACGCCCAGCAGCTTCTTCTCGCTGTCAAGCACGGGGATGGAGTCCTCGGCGTAGTCCTTCAGCTGCTCGATGCAGTGCTCCACGCTCTCGTGGTCGTACACATAGGGATAGGAGGTGACCACCAGCTTCTCCAGGTCATCGCTGTCATGGGCGGTGAACAGGTCCTGCAGGCTCATGGCGCCGTAGAAGCGGTCATGCTTGTCCAGCACATAGATGGTGGACAGGTTGTCGTTGTCGGCGGCCTGGTCCACCAGCCGGTTCATGGCCTGCTTCCGGTTCAGACCGAGCTGGATGGCGATATAGTTGGTGGTCATGCGGGAGCCGATCTCGTCCTCGTCATAGGAGCCGATCAGGCGCACGTCGTCCCGGGCCTCCGGGTCCATCTACAGCAGGATGGCCTGGCGCTGCACATCGTCCAGGTTCTCCAGCACGTCCACGGCGTCGTCGGCGTCCATGTTTTCGATCAGGTCGGCGGAGCGGCCCACGCCCAGCTCCTTCAGATAGGGGGCGGGGGCCTCCACATAGGCCAGGATCTCGGAGGCGTAGTCATCGCCCAGCACATTGAAGAGGACGGCGCGCTCCTTTTCGGTCAGCATGGGCAGGGCGTCGGCCAGGTCGTTCTCATGGAAGTCGCGCAGGCGCTCCAGCTTTTCCTCCCGGGTTCCCTCGCCGCGGATGACCCTGACGATCTGCTCGGCGAGATCGGGGCGCTCGGGGGCTTCCTCCTCCTGCAGCTTTTCTTCTTCTTCAGTCACGCGGAAGCCTCCTTTCAGGCGCCCATGGAGGGCAGCAGCAGCAGCATGGCCAGGCCGTAGTAGGTGACCACGGCCACCATGTCATTCACGGTGGTGATCAGCGGCCCGGAGGCCACGGCGGGGTCCACGCCCACCTTGCGGAAGAAGATGGGGATCAGGGTGCCCGTCAGGGAGGAGATGCTCATGGACAGCAGCATGGCGACGCCAAGACAGCCCCCCACCTGGAAGGCGTCCAGCCAGGCCACCAGCTTGAAGTAATGCAGATAAAGCCCCACGAACAGGCAGGAGATGACGCCCAGCATCAGGCCGTTGCACACGCCGATGCGCAGCTCCTTCAGGACGAGGGTCAGCTTATCGGAGAAGGGCACCTCCTCGCCGGAGAGCACACGGATGGTGACGGCCAGGCTCTGGGTGCCCACGTTGCCGGACATGCCCAGGATCATGGACTGGAAGGCCACCACCATGGTCAGGCTCTCCACCACGCGCTCAAACACGCCCACCACGGCGGACACCACCAGGCCCAGGGCCATCAGGATCAGCAGCCAGGGGAGGCGCTTGCGGATGCTCTGCGACAGCGTTTCCTCCTCCTCGGCCTCCTCGGTCAGGCCGGCCAGTTTGGCGTAGTCCTCGCCCATCTCCTCGTCCACCACCTGCACCAGGTCCTGGGAGGTGATGACGCCCAGCAGCTTTTTGTCATTGTCCAGCACGGGGATGGAGTCCTCGGAGTAGTCCTTCAGCTCCTCGATGCAGTCCTCCACGCTCTCGTGGTCATACACGAAGGGATATTCGGTGGTGATCAGCGTCTCCAGGTCCGTCTTTTTGCGGGCGATGATCAGCTGCTGGAGGGTCATGGTGCCATAGAAGGTGCCGTCCTCCTCCAGAAAGTACAGCACGCTCAGGTTGTCGTTCTCCTCCGCCTGCTCCATCACGCTGCGCATGGCCTGCTTGACGGAGAGGCCGCGCTTCAGGGCGATGTAGTTGGTGGTCATTTTGGAGCCGATCTCGTCCTCGTCATAGGAGCTGATCAGCCGGATGTCCTCCCGGGACTCGGCGTCCATCTCGGCCATGATGGCCTTCTGGTCCTTCTCGTCCAGGTCCTGCAGGGCCTATGCGGCGTCGTCGGCGTCCATGTTTTCCAGCACGTCGGCGGCCGCCTCCACGCCCAGCTCCTTCAGATATTCGGAGGAGTCCTCCAGGTAGGAGAAGATCTCGGAGACGCTGTCCTGATCCAGCAGGGCATACAGCCTGCGGCGCTCCTCCGGGGTCAGCTCCTGCAGCACATCGGCCAGGTCGTTGGCGTGGTAGTCCGCCAGCAGGCTCTTCTTTTCGGAGCGGGTCAGGCTCTGGTCGCGGAGGATATGGGAGAGCTGCGCGGCGTAATCCGGGCGCTCAAAGACCTCCGCCTGGCCTTCTCCCGGCGGAGCCATTTCACTGCGGAACTCTTCATCATTGTTCATATGAAAAACGCTCCTTTGCCTTTTTTTCTCAAACAAAACACACACCTGTTCTCCGGATATCCGAAGCAGGCTTTTTTGACACACACAAAACGTTCTCCGGTCACTGAGCCGCCGGCGGGGTCTGTGCGTATGAGATTGTGGTCACAGGCAAAGGTCCAGAAGGGTCAGCCGTCCGTCACATCCGGGGAAGCCGGGTGCACAATCGCGGGCCCAAACTGTCCCCTCTACTGTCATGACCGTCCACTCGGCTTCACCTCCCTTATACGGATTTGTCTATATTATATGAAATGTTTGGCAAAAAGTCAACCGCCCGGAGGGAGTTTTATTGGGAGGAAGATGCGGCAATGTTACAGCTCAAGCTCCCGGTGCCTTGTTGCGTGGCCGATGGCGCTTCGCTGCCATCGGCAGAGCTTCGGGCTCTGCGTTGCCGCTCCGCTCCTATCCCCCCGGCCATCCGGCACCCAAAGCCAGGGGAATTGAGCATTAATGGGCGGAAAGGTTACCGCACCGTCTGCCCGTCCAGCACGGTCTGCACCAGGCGCTCGCCTTCGTACACCAGCTTCAGGGAGAAGAAGGGACGCTCCTCCTCCAGCAGGCGGAAGAAGACCCTGTCGCCCTCCCAGATGGGCAGGGAGGAGACCCGCTCCTTCGGCACCCACTCCAGGGTACCCTCGCTGCATTCCGTCATGGCGCCTGTCCATCCGTCGGCGGTGAAGAGGAACATGTACTCCCTGTCCGCCTCCGAAACGAAGGTCACCAGGCCACGGAGCCGCGGGGAGGTGAGGGTCAGGCCGGTCTCCTCCAGCACCTCACGCAGCACGCAGTCCTCGGGGCTTTCGCCCTCCTGAAAGTGTCCGCCCACGCCCAGCCATTTGTCATGGTTGATGTCGTTCTTCTTCTTGACCCGGTGCAGCATCAGGTACTGCCCGTCACGCTCCAGGTAGCAGAGAGTGGTCATGTTGGCGATATTCTGCGGCATAAGGCGCCTCCTTCAAATGACTGCGAAATGAGAACATCCGCCGGGAAGCTTTCCGGCGGATGGTGGATCAATGGCTTGCCTTTGCGTTCAGGTCCAGCACCGAGCCGCCGGGGATGATCCCGCCGGGAATGGTGATGGTCTCCGGAGCGGGGGCATCGGGGTGCTTGATCAGCTCAAGCAGGCGGCGTCCGGCCTCACTGCCGATGCCCTCCACATTCTGCCTGTAGGTGGTGAGGCAGGGGGAGCAGAGCTGCAGCAGGGGAACGCCGTCATAGCCTGCCACGGAGATGTCCCCGGGCACGGCGAGGCCCCGCTCACGAATGGCCTCCATGCCGCCCAGGCTGGCGTAATCGTCCGGCATCAGGATGCAGGTGGGAGGCTCCGGCAGGTCCAGCAGCCTCTGGGTGGCCTGCCTGGCCGCCGCGGGGTTGTGATAGGCGCTCTCCACCAGATACTCGGGCCGGAAGGGGATGCCGAAGGCCTGCAGCTGCCGCCTGTAGGAGGAGATGCGGTCATCGGTGACCAGGGCGGCTTCGCCGTGAATGTAGGCCACCCGCCGGTGCCCGCGCTCCAGCACATAGCGCATCAGGGCGTCCATGCCCTCGCTGTTGTTGGACTGGACGGAGATGCTGCCCCTGCAGGGGAAGTCGATGGCCACCGTGGGCATGCTGCTGGTGAGCAGCTACAGGATCTACGGATCCCGGAAGTCATTGCAGCAAAGCACGCACACGCCGTCCACATTGCGGGCCAGGCAGTGCTCCAGGAAGGTCATGGGATCGCCGCTCCCGTTGCGGTGGGTGATGAAGGTGAGATCAAAGCCCTGCTGCTCGATCTCCTGCTTGAAGGCCTGCAGGATGGGACTGAAATAGTTGTGGGTGAAGCCGCTCGCCGCCTGCTCCTCATAGACCACGCCGATGTTGCTGGTGCGGCCCGTCTTGAGGCTGCGGGCGATGCTGTTGGGGCGGTAGCCCAGCCTGGAGGCGGTCTCACGGACCTGATCCCTGGTCGCCTGGCTGACATCGGTATAGCCGTTCAATGCCTTGCTGACCGTGGATACCGACATGCCGCAGGCGGCAGCCAGCTCCTTCAAGGTGACAGCCATGGGAAATGCCTCCATTCTAAATCGTTTTCACCATAGTGTAGCATAAAAACGGCCGTTTTGCAAGCCCGAAGAAGGTGGGAAAAACACAGGGTATGAAAAAATGTTACTGCTCAGGCCCCTTGTCTTTTGG
>R14__coassemble_1354_pt1 | contig 12434 bp, 11 predicted proteins | sample R14__metabat2_high_PE_034 | metagenome-assembled genome bin R14
CTATGCCGCAGACGGCGCCGTCCGCGATCTCCGTCACTGGGCAGGTGATGCTGCCGACGGTGACCTCACCCGGCAGCGTCAGGTCCGCGCTGCCGCCGCTGTAAGCAACCAGTGCCGCGGCATTGTGCTCCGCGTTCAGGCGATAGGTGAGTCCGTCCACGGTAGTCTCCGTGGGCAGCACGGTGATAACCGCTTCGCCGGTGAGTGCCGTGCGGCTGTCGGTATCCGTCAGCAGGCAGCGGTAGCGGCAGCCGTCCTCCGCCACATCCAGCTTCAGGCTCAGCTCACGGTCATTCTCGCCGGGAAGCTCCGTCCATTCTTCGGCGTCCGCCGGCTTTTTCTGCCATTGGAGGGTCAGCCCGTCGCAAAGCACCGTCACGCTGACGGTAACCGTCTCATCATGGAAATCCGTGACGGACTCCGGCTGGGACAGCACGGTCAGCCGGTCCAGCACCCGCAGCGTCATGGGCTCGGATGCCGTGACCACCCCATATTTGTCCGTCACCAGGCAGCGGAACACTGCGTCACCGTCCCCGGCCTCAGGCGCGACCGTCAAGGCTGTGCCCGTCTCGCCCTCCAGGGTCTCCCATTCCTCCCCCACCAGGCGCTGCCATTCCCAGGTGAAGGGCGGCTTGCCGCTGACCGTGGGCACCAGGGTAAAGCTGCCGCCCACATAGCCCAGCACCTCATCCGGCTGGGAGAGGTAGCGGAAGGGAACCTCATAATAGCCCACCTTCACCTTGACCGTGGCGGAACGCACACCTACCAGCTTCGTGCCCGCCTTGTTTTTCTTCAGCGGCGTCACGGAGAAGGTGTACTTGCCCCAGGCCAGACCACTGAAGGTGAGGCTGTACAGACCCTCGCCGATCCGGCATTTGGAGGCCTTCACCTATTTGGTGGCAGGCTTGCAGCCCGTGGCGATGATCCGGAAGAGGTCCGCGTCACCAATGGCCTCCCATGTAAGGGTCAGGGCATCCTCATCGGTCTGGGCCACCGTCAGGACAGGCGCCACCTTCCAGGCGTCCAGCAGCTTGATACTGGCGGTTTTGCTGACATCGCCCGTGATGCCATCCTTCACCGGCATAACACGGAACATGTAGGTGGTATTGTTCTTCAGACCGTCCTCCGCCGTCAGCTCCAGATACCGGTCCGCCGTTTCGGCAATGACCCTGTAGCGGCCGCTCTTCAGCATGCTGACCTCATAGCTGTCCGCGGGCTTCGTCACAGTCCACTCCAGGCGCAGGGCCCGATCCGCCGTCTGACGGGCGGTGACCTTCGGCGCATCCATCCAGAGGGGGCGCACCCTGATGCTGACCGCGGCGGAGGCGGTGCCCTCCTCCCTGTCGCCCAGAGCGTTGATCCGGAAGGGCTGCACCAGGTAGGTGTGGGTATCATAACTCACATCCGTCAACACAAGCCCGGGCTCCGCCGCTTCACAGAGGACCTGGCTGCTCTTGCCGTTCTTCTCCGCCACAGCATAGCCATCCGCGCCGGAAACGGCATTCCAGCTGAGGGTGACCTCCTGCTCCTCGGTGCGGGTCAGCTTCAGCGTCAGCTTTTTGCTCCGCCAAGCCACGGCGACCTTCAGCTTGCCCGGCTTGCCGCAGTAGCCTCCGGCCATACGGGTACCGTTCAGCGCAATGGCATAGGGCCGAACATACAGCTGATGACTGCCAAGGGGCAGGGTGAGACGCACCGTTACAGCGCAACCGGCCTCAGTGCCGTTTTCCAGGATATCGGCCGGCAGCAGCTCCTCCAGGGTATACCGTGCCAGCACCGTTTTCTTTTTGTCCACCAGCTCAAAGCCTGCGGTGAGACCCCGCTGCCAGCCCGGCTTCAGCTGCCAGGTCACCTCCGTCACGGCCTCGTCCGCGGAAAGCTGCACGGCGGTGACGGAGAACTTGCTCCTAAAGGGCGAGGCCCAGCTCCAGGAGGCGATGGTCACCCGCGCCTCATAGCTCATTCCAAGGGGCTTCTTGCCCTTCTTGTCAGAGCAGGGCAGCACGGTAAAGGTCGTGTCCCCCACCGGCAGCTTCGACACGGTCAGGGTCAGCGCGGTGACGATCCTGGTCACCTTGCCGTAGCTCACGATGTAGCTTTTCGCGCCGGACACCTTCCGCCAGGTCAGCAGCGCCTTGCCGTCGCCGGACTGCATGGCGCAGGTAAAAAAGGACTCATCCAGGTCCATGGCAGTCGCCTGCTCATCCAGGTCCGTCAGGGTGACAGGCTCCTCCCGCTGCCGGTTGACCGGCTGCCGCTGTGGCAGATCGGTGTCTGTGGCAGGCGTCACGGTCTCAGGCTCCTCCCGGGGCTGCTCCGTCAGTGAAAGCGCTGCCTCCGTAAGCGGGATCCCCTGCCAGGTGACAGTCGCATCCTCCGGTGCGTCGGCCTCCTTCAGCGCGGCCGTGCGTACATGGCCCTGCAGGATATCTCCCCCGCAGGCCAGCACCACGGCGGCGGTATCCAGGTCCTCATCCAGTCCCAGTACCCATACCAGGGCCGTACTGTCCAGAACGCCCAGCTCCGTCTTCAGCCGCTCGTCCTCAAAGATCACAGTCCCGGCAGACAGCCGGGCATAGTGAGGCGCAAAGGCGGCCTCAGGTGTTTCTTCTGCCGGGACCTCCATAACCTCGGAAGGGCCCTCCGGCTCCGCTTCGGGCAGGTCTGTGGGGGTGGCCGCTTCGCCCAATGCCCCCTGCGCTGACAGCATGGAAATGCACAGCGCCAGCGCGATGCCTCTTCTGAACAGGCCTGCCGGCTTATTCGTCCTTTTCACCAAAAATCATCCTTTATCAGAGGTCATGCCAGCGGCACACCTTCGGAGCTTATACACAGCGATTATAGCACAGGCCTCCCTATCCTGTGTAACAAAAGTTTTACAATTAGGTAACGTTTCTCTGTTTTCCACAAATGGGATGAAAAAAACGGCAGCCGCATGCTGCCGTTGCTTTCAGCCTTCATCCTTTCCGTGCCCATGCCGGGAGGCATTCACCGGGCGGACCGTGCGCTGCGGCCGGGAGGGCCGTGCCTTGCGCAGCTCCCGCCGAAGGAGCGTCTCCGTCCTGCGGTCCAGGCCCTCCAGCCATTCGGAGGCCTTCTCCGGGATGTGGATCACGGCGATCACCCGGCCCAGCAGCTCCTGCCGGTGCAGGGTGCCCACGGCCCGGCTGTCATGAGAGCTGTCCCGATGGTCCCCCATGACAAAATAGCGGTGCCTGCCGATGAGCCGCTCCCGGATATTGCCCCGGGGATGAGCGTATTCCGGATCCAAATACGGCTCCGGACTTTGGGCTCCATTGATGAACAGCTCCCCGCCCCTGATGGCCAGCCGCTCGCCGGGCAGACCCACCACGCGCTTGACGAAGCGCTGGGGAACTCGTCCCAGGATATACCGGCCCGGATAGTGACAGATGACGATATCACCCCTGCGGCAGGGCTGCTTCCGTGAAAGCGCACGCCACACGATCAGCAGGTCGCCGTTCCTGAGGGTGGGCAGCATGCTGCTGCCCTTCACCCGGATCATGACCACCAGGAAGCGGCAGACCAGCAGCAGCGCAAGAAGCGTCAGCAGCAGGCTCATTCCGCGGTGACCTCCGCCATGGGCTGAGGCTCCGGCCCCTGGGTCAGCAGCTTCTTCCTGCGCTTGAGGAAGGTCTCCCGGTCCATCATCACGATGCGGCCGCAGCCGCTGCATTTGATCTTGATATCGGCGCCTGTGCGGATCACGGTCCATTCAGATGAGCCGCAGGGATGCGCCTTCTTCATCTGCACGATATCGCCCAGCCGGATCTGTTCCACCACGGAAACGCATCTCCCTTCGTGATACTGTCTGTCCTCACAGCCAGTTGTTATAGGAAAGCACGGTACCGATCAGATTGACGGCAGTGCCCAGGACCGCCAGCACCGTGGTCGCGCAGGTCCAGCCCTCGCCCTCCGGCAGCCACAGCAGCAGCCCCAGATACGCGCAGGGCAGCAGATCCACCAGATAGCGGTTACCGAACTGCACGCCGCCCAGGGTCTTGTGCAGGCAGATCAGCAGGAAATACAGCAGCACCGATACCGGGATCAGCACCAGCAGCGGGCGGTCATGCTCCCTGCGCCGCTTCAGCGCCAGGGCATACACCGGGATCAGCAGCAGCAGCATGGGATTGACCAGATAGAAGGCCGTACCGTCGATGGCACCGAAGGCCAGGGGATTGCTGTCCCCCTGAAAAGAGGGCAGCGTCAGATACTGCAGGATATTCGGCAGCAGATAGCACAGGTTGAACTGGCCCGTTGTGGTGCGGGTGAATTCCGGCAGGTAATTGTGTCCGAACTCCAGCACGCTGCCAAAGCGAAGAACATTCAGGGTCATGTAAGACGCGGCCAGCAGCAGCGGCGCAACGGCCCAGTACCATTTGCGGAGGGCCAGCCGGAGCACGCCAAGGCCCGGCTCCCAGCGCTGCCAATGGCGCACGATCAGGTAAGCCAGCAGCGGAAACCACAGCACCGACATGGGGCGGCAGCCCACGGCACAGGCCCAAAAGCCCAGCGATTGACCTCCCTTGCCTACCCAGGCATAGTACAGGGACATCAGGCTCAGGGCAAAGCACATGTTCTGGGCAATGAACCAGACCCAGCTGTTCATGGTCAGATACAGATAGCCGTTGCCCAGCAGCAGGAACAGGGTCAGCAGTGGCAGACGCCTGGCGCTGCCCGTCACCGCCAGCAGCAGCCGCACCGCGTAGACACAGCTGAGCATGGCCACAGCCCAGGCCAGGATGCCGTCGCTGATGCTGACGCCGCCGATAGCCACGAAGGGCAGCAGCACATAGGACGGGAAGGGCGGGAAGCTGACATAGTATTCGCCGTTGTAAATGGCCAGCTCCAGCCACTCATAGTATTCACCGTCCGGGATGGACAGAGAGCCCTGCAGCCAGGCATCCGCCTGCAGCTCATAGGAATAGTAGAAATGGGTGGTGGTCATCCACTGGCCCGTGAACATGGCCACCACCAGCATGGCCGCGCAGTAGCACAGGCACACCTGCAGTGCGCAGGCCTGCCAGCCGCGGTCCGGCCGGAGGCGGCGTCTGACAATCCTGTCTTCCATGGGCTCCCGCCTCCTTCGGCTCGCAGACCTTCAGAAAGCAGGGAAGGCGCGTGCCCGGAATTCGGACACGCGCATTCCCCTGTTCAGGGATTCAGATCGGTATTGGTGGCGGGATCTTCGGTATCGTCCTGGTCGCCGGCATCGCCGGAGCCGCCCTGGTCACCCTGATCCCCGCTGTCGCCGGAGCCGCCCTGGTCACCCTGGTCGCCGGAATCACCGGAGCCGCCCTGGTCGCCGCTGTCGCCATCGTCTTCGTCGCCCTCATCATCGCTGATCGCGAAGGGCACAACAGCCGCCGTAGCCACGCTGCTCTTCATGCCCACGGTGTCACCGGTTCCGACGGCCACGCAGTACAGGCACTCGCCCACATCGGAGGCGGATACCAGATAGGTGCTGCCGGTGCCGAGCACATCACCGCTGCCGTTGTACCAGGTGATATCGGCAGTGGCGCCGTTGGGCGACACGGTGGCGGTCAGCAGATCGTTCACCATGGGGGTGGTATTGTTCAGCTTCACGCCGGTCAGGCTGATGGGACCTGCCTGGATGGTGCTGGTCCAGCTGCTGTAGGCGGTGCCCACATAGTAGCCCGTGCCGGTAACCATCAGACGGACCTTGCTGCCCACCATGGAGGAGGTCACAGTCAACTGGGAGGCGGTGGACAGCACATTGCCGTCATCGTCATACCAGACATAGTCCACCGTGGCGCCGGCGGGAGACACCGTCGCCGTCAGCGTGGTGCCCACCTCAGGCTTGTAGCTGCTGAGGGACACAGCGGTCACATACAGGATGCCCGGCACATTGGTGGTCAGGAATTTGGTCATCATGTAGCCCACCTGGCTGCCCACCTGGATATAGCACCAGGTGCTGCCATAGCTCAGCACGGTGACCTCGGTGCCCACCTCGTAGAAGCCGATGATGGAATAGCCGGTACCGGGGCCGTTGCGAAGGCGCACGCCATAGCCGTTGCTGCTGGTCACATAGGCGGTATAGGTGGGCCCTGGCGTAGGCGTGGGAGAGGTGGTGGTGATGAACTGGGCCATCATGTAGCCCGTCTGGCTGCCGATGCGCACATAGTGCCAGTTGGTACCATGGGACAGGATGGTCAGCTGGGTGCCCACGCTGTACAGGCCGATGACGCCGTAGCCCAGACCGGGGCCGCTGCGCAGGCGCACGCCCTTGCCGTTGGCGCTGGTGACATAGCCCGTGGTGCCGCCGGAGGGAGTGGAGCCCACCCTGATGTAGGTGCTGTACATATAGCCCGTCAGGCCACCGGGGCAGATCACGGCGTACCACATGCCGTAGGTACCGGTGATGGTGACCTTGGTTCCGGTATAGTAGCTGCGGATGATACTGGCCTGGAAGCTTGGCGCGGACCGCAGCCGGAGCCAGCCGCCCCGGACGGTGCCCGTCTCCTCCGCCAAAGCGGTGGTGGCCGTTTCCGGAATAAACACCGCGGCGGACAGGATCAGGGTCAGGATCAGCAGCAGTGAAAGGACTCGTTTCATGGGTGCAGCCTCCGTTCTCATTCTCAGCCGATGCCCAGCGCTTCGGCGCAGAAGGAATTCATCACATAATCGCTGTAGCGGGTAAAGTCACCGTTCAGCGCGTCGCTCCAGGTCATGGTCGCGTGATAGACGGCGTCCTCCGTCACCACATAATAATCAGCCGTCGTCTGCATGGCATCGGCATCGCGGACGGTGATCCGCAGCACGCCGCTGGCATCGTTGCGGGTAATGTCCGCCAATGGGGAAGCCTGGCGCAGGGAGGCGTCCAGGTCCGAGAGGGTCAGGCCATCCGTGTTGGCCCGGCTGCCCACAAAGAAGGACGCGGTACCTGCCGACAGCGCGGCGAACTGTCCGTCGCAGCCGTCGCTGTCCCGGCTCTCCGTCAGGGCGTCAAACAGGGCCGGGTACTCCAGAGAACAGGCGCCGTCCACGCTGACCCATTCCTTCATGGCCTGGGCAAAGTAGCGGGTCATGGCCTCCTCCATCTGCAGCTCACCGTCATAGGAGATATCCTCCAGGGTCCAGCCCAGCAGCGCGGAGGAATCCTTTCTCAGGATCGACACCGCACGCCGGTCCATCCAGATGACCCCGGCGTACTGCTCCGCGGAGAGACTGTCCAGCTGGCCCTCCGCCTGATACAGGTCGCCGATGATAATGATGGCGTCACCCTCATCATTGGTCTGGGAGGTAACCGGCCTGCAGCCCAGATACATGCCGCTGAGGCCGGGCTCCTCCGCCGTCAGGTCAGCGTAGACCTGGCTGTCGATCAGGGGCAGCAGCAGACTGTACAGCTCATTGCCGCTGTCCACGGCCGTGGCCTCGCCAGCAGCCTCTTCCGTGATCTCCGCGGGCTCCTCCGCCGTGGAAAGCTCGGCCATGGCCGTACCAAAGGTCAGCGCCAGGCACAGCAGCAGGCACAGCGTTCTTTTTCCGTTCATATCGGTGACCTCCTTTGAATTTGGAATGCTCCATTCAATCATAGCCCGATCCGGATGCTTCCGTCCGGACCGGTTTCATCCAAATTGACGAAACATTCCCCGTTTTTCTTGCAGGGAGGGTCAAATTTTGCGTTTCACAGCCCAAAGCCGCCGTTCACGCCCAGCACCTGGCCGGTGATGAAGGAGGCACGCTCCGAAGCCAGGAAGGCCACGGCCTCCGCCACCTGCTCCGGCGTGCCGATGCGGCCGAGGGGCGTTTCCTCCGCCAGCTCAGCCATATCCGTTTCCGTCAGACGGGCATTCATGGCAGTATCGATGACGCCGGGCGACACGCAGTTCACGCGGATGCCGCTGGGGCCCAGCTCCTTGGCCAGGGAGCGGGTCAGGCTATGCAACGCGCTCTTGGAGGCGGCGTAGGCAGCCTCACAGCTGGCCCCCACCTCGCCCCAGATGCTGCCGATGTTGACGATGCAGCCGCTCTGCCGCGAGACCATGCCCGGCACCAGCGCGCGGATGCAGCGGAAGACAGCCTTCAGGTTCACATCGAAGAGCCTGTCCCATTCCCCGTCTGTCATATCCGTCAGCAGGCCGGACCAGTCGATGCCTGCGTTGTTCACCAGCAGGTCCACCCGGTGCCAGCGCAGCAGCACCTCCGCCAGCGCATCCCGCAGCGCAGCGCCGTCGCCCACATCGCACCGCAGCCAGGACACATCCAGGCCGCGGGAAAGCAGCGACCGCGTAAGGGCCTCCGCCTCTTCCGTATGGCTGCGGAACAGGAAGATGACCGTCCAGCCGTCCTCCGCCAGCCGCTCCACGCAGGCCCGGCCGATGCCCCGGCTGCCTCCCGTCACAAGGGCCACTCGCTTCATAGCCGCTCCTTTCAGCCGTTGGCCTTCTCCTGCACCAGCACATTGGCAGCACCGAAGGTGTCGGACAGGGTCTTCAGGAAGGCCTCCTCGGAGGCATCCTCCTTCGGCGCGTCGCCGCCCGGGCGCACCGCCTCAAAGCGGCCCGGCACGCCCATGACGCGGGTCAGCACCTCACCGATCTTGTCCCGCCTGACCGGCGCGTTCAGATTTTCGCAGTAGAATTCCATGCCCTGCTTGGGCTGCCAGCGGAACAGGCCCTCCGCGCAGCTCAGCAGACTGCCGAAGCTCAGGAAGGCCGCAATGCCCGGCTCCTCCTTCTTGAGGATGGCCGTGGCTTCCTTCCAGGCATCGGCGCCGCTCCTGCCGGTGGGCGTCAGCTGTGCCTGGACGGGGGCGACAGGCTCCTCCTTCTTTGCTTTGGCGGGGCTTGCCTTAGAGGCCGGTGCCGTCTGCACCTGAATGGCGCCGGAGGCCAGCTTCGTCTGCAGCTCCGCCAGCTTCTGCTCCAGCTCGGCGATCCGGTCCGCCAGCGCCTGGGGATCGGATTCCGAGGTGCGCAGGCAGGCCTTCACCGCCGCCGTTTCCAGGGCTATGCGGGGCGAGGATGCATAGCGCAGCTCCGTCTCCACCGCCATGAACAGGTCCAGCATCTTCAGCAGCCGCCCCTCGGTGAAGCCTTCCGCCTGGGCGCTGTACTCCCGGGCCGCCTCCTCCGTCAGGTCCAGCAGTCCCGGCAGCCCGTCCGGGCAGCACTTGGCCATCAGCAGGGACCGCAGATGCTGGCTCATATCCCTGGAGAACACCGCGGGTTCGCGTCCGGAGCGCATCAGCTCGTCGATCTCCCCCATCACCGCGGCGGCGTCCTGCTTTTGCAGGCTATCCGCCACCCGGAAGAGGAAGCTCCTGTCGCTGGTGCCCAGCACGCGGTGCACCAGCTCCTCCGTCACATCGGACTGATAGCCCAGGCACATATCCAGGATGGAGAGGGCGTCACGCATGCCGCCCTCCGCCGCCCGGGCGATCATGCCCAGGGCCTCATCGGTGGCCGTGGCGGACGCGCCGTCCACCGCCTGACGCAGCCTTCCCGCGATCTTCGCCGCCGGGATCCTGCCGAAGTCGAACCGCTGGCAGCGGGACAGGATGGTGGCAGGCAGCTTCTGGGGCTCCGTGGTGGCCAGGATGAACACCACATGGGCCGGCGGCTCCTCCAACGTCTTCAGCAGCGCGTTGAAGGCGGAGGTGGACAGCATATGGACCTCGTCCACGATATAGACCTTGTAACGGGCATTCTGCGGCGGATACTTCACATTCTCCCGCAGCTACCGCATCTCCTCCACGCCATTGTTGGAGGCAGCATCGATCTCTGTCACATCCAGGCTCTCATCCGCCAGCAGCATACGGCAGGTGGGGCACTCGCCGCAGGGATCGCCGTCCACGGGCCGCTCACAGTTGATGGCCCGGGACATGATCTTGGCCGTGGAGGTCTTGCCCGTACCGCGGCTGCCGCAGAAAAGATAGGCATGGGCAATACGGCCCGAGGTGACCTGATTCCGCAGGGTGCGGATCACGCCCTCCTGGGACACCACCGAGGAAAAATCCACCGGCCGCCACTGGCGGTACAGTGCCTGATAAGCCATGCTGCCCTCCGTTTTCACTCAAAGCAGATCAGATCCCGTAGTCTCTCCACCGTCTTGCTGCCGATGCCGCGCACGGTCAGCAGCTCCTCCGGATAACGGAAGGGGCCGTTCTGCTCTCTTTCCAGGATAATGGCCTCGGCCAGTGCCGGGCCGATGCCCTTCAGCCGCTGCAGCTCCTCGCTGCCGGCTGTGTTGATATTGATCCGGTCACCGCCGGCAGGCATGGAGATGGCGCCGACCTCAGCGATCTCCTCCCGCCTGCCGATACAGCTCTCGGAGGCCGGCGCAAGCTCTCCCGCCGCGCCCCAGGCCAGGCATCCGGCGCAGAGGCAGGCCATGGCAGTCCGCACTCCGCGCCGCAGGCGCCGGCTCATCATGCCTTGCGCACCTTCTGGCCCTCGCGGGAATCCTCGAGGATATAGCCGGCAGCCTTGATGGCATCCCGCAGCTCATCGCTCTTCTTCCAGTCCTTCGCCTTGCGGGCGGCGGCACGCTCCTCCGCCAGCTTCATGATCTCGGCGGGAATGGGCTCCTCGAACACCTGCAGCTTTTCCTTCTGTACCAGGCCCAGCACGTCGGTCAGGGCGGTGAAGCTCTTCAGGGCAGCCTCCACGGCGGCCTTGCCGCTGTCGGCATTCAGGCTCACATTCGTGTCCTTCACCAGCTCAAAGATGGCGCCGATGGCCTCGGCCGTGTTCATATCATTGTCCATGGCCTCGTCGAAATGGGCCTCATAGCCCTTCAGGCGCTCGGTCAGCTGCCGCTCCTCCTCCGTCATGGGCTTGTCGGCGGCCGTCTTCAGCAGCTCCCGCATACGGTCACGGGCAGTGTACATGCGGCTCAGGCCGTTGAAAGCGTTGCCGATCTGTTCACGGGAGAAATCGATGGGGCTGCGATAGTGGGCGCTGAGCATGAACATGCGCACCACCTCCAGGTCGTACTGGGCGGAGATATCGCGCACGGTCCAGAAGTTGCCCAGAGACTTGCTCATCTTCTCGCCGTCCACGTTGATGAAGCCGTTGTGCATCCAGTAGTTCACATAGGGCTTGCCGGTGGCACCCTCGCTCTGGGCGATCTCATTCTCATGATGCGGGAACAGCAGATCCTTGCCGCCGCAGTGGATATCAAAGGTCTCGCCCAGGTAGGTCATGGACATGGCGGAGCACTCAATGTGCCAGCCGGGCCTGCCCATACCCCAGGGGCTTTCCCAGGCAGGCTCGCCGGGCTTCTGGGCCTTCCACAGGGCAAAGTCGGCGGGAGACTCCTTCTCTGTCTCCACATTCAGGCGCTCACTGGCACCCATTTCGCGATCCTCCACGCTCTGTCCGCTCAGCTTGCCGTAGCCCGGGAAGGCGCTGACGCGATAGTACACATCGCCGGAGGGCGCGGCATAGGCATGGCCGTTGTCCACCAGCTTCTGAATCAGGGCAATGATCTGGCTCATGTGCTCCGTGGCCCGGGGATGCACCGTGGCGGGTCGGATGCCCAGGGCTTCGGCATCCTTGAAATACTCGGCAATGAAGCGGTCCGCCAGCTCCTTGACAGTAATGCCCTCCTCGTTGGCCCGCTTGATCATCTTATCATCGATATCCGTAAAGTTCTGCACGAAGGTAACATCATAGCCTTCCCGCTCCAGCTGGCGGCGAAGCACATCAAAGGTGATAAAGGGGCGGGCGTTGCCGATGTGGAAATAATTATAGACCGTGGGGCCGCAGGCATAGATGCCCACCTTTCCCTCACGGATGGGCTTGAACTCCTCCTTGCGGCGGGTCATGCTGTTATAAACCTTCATATAAGATGCACTCCTTCTGTTCATGCTGCTCAGGCCGCTGTTACGGCATCCGTTATTATACCAAATCCTCACGCCGATTACAAGGTCTTTGCCACCTTACCATTGTCTTTGCAAAATTCTTTTTTTATTTTGCATTTTCCCCTTGACAAACCCGGAAAATCTGTTATAATAAGCAATGTTCCGAGCGAGCGAAAGCCACAAGGACAGATGGTGATTTGGCTCAGTTGGTAGACCCTACTGCGTAGAGTTACCAACCACCAAGCGCCGGAAATCTTCTCCAGAATGTGACTGGATGTAAGATTTGGGAACTTAACCTACCAAATAAGGTGATTTGGCTCAGTCGGTAGAGCACTTCGTTCACATCGAAGGGGTCACAGGTTCGAGTCCTGTAATCACCACCACTTCCCTCTCAGAAATGAGAGGGTTTTCTTTTTTGTTTTTTTCTTGTTTTTTGGAGCCGTGCCGGAGAAAAAGTTCAAAATTTTCCGATTTTCGGTTTGGGTCAGTGGGCTGCAACTGAGCCAACAGAACGCGAAATTTTCTTACGGGCTTAAAATTTTCTCCCCCGCCTGATCCCGGCAGGAATCGGGCAACCCGGCGAGAA
>R14__coassemble_1358_pt1 | contig 12412 bp, 8 predicted proteins | sample R14__metabat2_high_PE_034 | metagenome-assembled genome bin R14
AACGGCGGCAGCCGCAGCGGCGCCTTCAGGGTCAACACCCCCATGCAGCAGCCCGGCGTCGATCTGCCGCCCCTGCCGCCCGACAATCCCGACGGCGGCTACCAGGTCAACGGCGGCAGCCGCAGCGGCGCCTTCAGGGTCAACACCCCCATGCAGCAGCCCGACCCGGACTGGATCCCTTATGAAGAAAGGACATGACTCCCGGCCCCTGAGGAAAGCGCCTCAGGGGCTTTTCGTTTCCCGGGGCAGGATGCATTGCGGCGGAGCGGCTCCGCCCTCATTCCCCGGATGTTTTTCCCCGCCGGCAGGAAATCCGCCTCAAACGGCGAAATTTTGTAAGGTTAACAAACGATCGGGGGGCGCGCGTATGGCGGACACCGCATTCAAGGGACAAACGCTGATGGGGCAGTTGCTTCTGCTGCCGGACGAGGTCAGCCTGCCCAAAGCCGACAAGGGGCTGGGCCTGGTCTCCATGCCCGGCGGCATGGAGGCGCTTGCTTAGACCGGCCGGGCCATGCGCCCCGGCGGCAAATCCTCGCCCCTCACCGCCGGTGATGACCGTCTGGAGGAGGATCCGGAGCGCCTGGCCCACTGGCGGGGTCTGGTGGCGCTGGCGCTGCTGTGCGACACCTGGGCCGACATGCCCGTGCTGCGCACCGTGGCCTGCACCGCCGGTACCTCGCCCTTCGTGCGCGCCGCGCTGGACGCCGCCCATGCCGATGTGCTGCGGCTGTGCGTGCTGGGCACCGGCGACAAGGCCCGGGTGCTGGGCATCGTCGACGAATGGCAGCTGCTGCGCCTGCCCGCCTCCCGATAGGACCTGGGCGATCTGCTGCCTGAGCGCGTCACCTGGTATGACCGGCAGACCCACGCCTTCCGTGACCCCGGCCCGGAGCTGAACGACCGGGACCGCGCCGCCCTGACCGCCCGCCTGTCCCTGACGACCGGCTGTGAGCAGGCCGACGCCTTCCGCCAGAGCCTGACCCGGGACAGCGAGGCCCTCACCGCCGCCTGCACCGAGGGCGACCTGGCCGACGCCTGGCGCACCTGCGTCCGCGTCACCGCCGGGCTGATGCCATAGCTGGAGGACGACACCGTGTCCGTGCGGGAGGCAGCCTACCTGCCCCGCAGCATGGGCAACGCGCTGCTCTCCGCCCTGGGCCTGGCGGACGCCGTGCTGCCGGAGCAGGAGCCCCAGCTGTGCTGGTCCTGGCGGGGCGTGCCCTTCGCCGTCAGCCACCGGGAAACGGGCCTCCGCCCGCTGGCCGGCTTCGACTTCGCTGCCCCGGAGGCGGAATGCGCCCTGATGGAGCGGGCCTCCCGCCGCTACGCCGCCGACCTGGCCCAGCGCCTGGACCGGTGGACCGCCCGGCGCGTGAGCCTGCTGCCGGAGAAGGCCAAGAAATCGCTGATGCTCTGGAGCGGCGAGGCCCGGCTGACCGCCATGCAGCCCCCGGAGCCCCTGGTGCTGCGCTATCCCTGGGCGGAGGGCTCTCCGGCCATCCGCATCCTGCTGAGGGAGCTGCTGGGGGACACCCTGGCCGCTGCCGCCGCCACGCCCTTCGCCGACAGGCTGTACCTGATCCCCGGCGGCGTGCTGGGCGATCCTGCCATGCAGCAGCGCTGCGCCATGGTCTTCGGCAGCGAGATCTACACCGCCGTGCCGCCCATCAGCCCCTCCCTCCCCCGCTTCATGACCGCCATGGGGTGGACAGGCCGCGGCTTCTCGGCGGACTCCCTGACCCTGACCGCCGATGACGAGGGCATCGACGCCGCCATCACCCTGGAGGGCACCGGCCGGGTCACCGTCATCCGGCATTACGGCGGCGAGGAGATCCTCCTGCCCGGGCCGGAGGAGGTGCCCCGCGTCTCCCTGTTCCCCTCGGTGCCCATTATGGACGACCGCTGGCAGCTGTTCTACCTCAGCGTCAGGGGCCGGGTGGGCGCCTCCTTCCCGGAGGGGGACGACTGGCTGACCCTGCGTGAGCCGGAGCCCGCGCCCAGAGCGCCGGAGGACGCTCCCCCTCAGCCCGCCTGCCGCGTGGTGCGGCTGCACCGGCTGCCCGGCTGCGTCTGCCTGAGCATGGACGGGCTGAGCATCGGCACGCTGATGTTCCGGGCCGCGCCCTTCACGCCGCCGGAGGGTGGCGCCGCCATCGCCGCCCTGGAGGTGGGCGCCAGCGGCACCGCCATGTCCATGGTGCTGGACAAGCGGGTGCTGCCCGTGTCGCTGCCCTGCCTGTGGCATGTGCTGCTGCACGGCCCGCTGGACGACCTTTCCGACGAGCCGCTGCCCTGCGCCGCCCTGGGCCCGGTGATCCCCTCCGCCGTGCTGCTGCACGGTGAGAGCGGCGACGAGCCCCTGACGGACGGCCATGTGTGCCTGGAGAACCAGCTGGACGGCCTGCTGGACCGCCGCGCGCCGGTGGTCTATGACCTGCTCTGGCGCAGGGACGCGGAGGCCGACCGCGCCCGCCGCCTCCTGTGGAAGGAGGCCATGCTGCTGTGCGCCTTCCATGCCGTGATGTGCGGCGCGAAGAGCATCGGCTGGCGGGTGATCCTGCCCCACGGCATGGCGCCGGAGGGCCGCAGGCAGCTTTTGCAGGAGGTGCAGAGCACCGCCGAGTGGCTGGCCCCGGAGAGCGGCCTGCCCCAGACGGTGGCCGCCTCCCAGCCCCTGGGCCTGCGGGAAACCCTGTCCGCCGGCCTGGAGCTGCGGGATTCCGGCGTCATGCGGGGCGGCTTCGCCATGGTGAACATCGGCGGCTCCGGCACGGACATGTCCCTGTGGCTGCGGGGCATTAACCGCCCGGCGGTGGAGTTCCATGTGGACCTGGGCGTCTCCGGCATGCTGACCGACGCGCTGCTGGCCCACCCCGATATGCTGGCGGAGGAGCTGGAGGAGCTGCACTGGCCGGAGTCCCGGCTGATGAGCAGCGGCTCCGCGGGCATAGCCGGCTGGAGCCGGAACCGCCTGCTGCTGGACCGGCTGACCGGCCCGCACCTTGACGAGAGCATGGCGCTGATGAACAGCTATGCCGCCCGGGGCCGCATCACCTATACCCAGAGCCTGCTGCTGCTGGGCTTCGCCGAGCTGATGACCCTCACCGGCATCAGCCTGCAGCAGGTGCGGGACAATGCCATGCTGAACGACTATCTGCCCCCGGAGCTGACCCTGCTGCTGATGGGCCGCGGCCGGGAGGTGCTCTCCGCCATGTCCCCCGGCCTGCGGGGCTGCATGCTGAGCTTTGTGCGGCTGGCCATGGCGCCGGGGCATCCGGTGCAGGCCCTTCGCATGAGCTGCGCCGCCGAGACCAGGCTCACCGGCGTCACCGGCCTGGCGCGCCTGCGGACCATCCCGGAGAAGCAGGCCGCCACCGTTTCCGCCTTCACCAACGAGACCATGCCCATGCTGCAGCTGGTGGCCCGCTTCCTGAACCAGATCAGCGCCTCCTGGCCCCAGGCCTTCGACCTGCTGTTCCCGGGGCTGATGAATGTGCCCGGCCTCTTCACCCAGGAGGGTCAGCAGCTGATCAGCGGCACCGTGAACGCCACGGAGGGCCCCGTGCAGGAGCGCTTCCTCAGCTGCGTCCGCGCCATCCAGCTGCGCTGCAGCGCCGTCTATACGGAGGATACACCCGATGAATCAGCCAAACAGTAACCGCAGGCATGGCCACAGGCAGAGCGTCACCGTCGCCTACAGCGGTATGGCGGCGGCGCTGTCCGTGGTGCTGCTGCTGACGGGCAGCCTGGTGCCCGTGATGACCTATGTATCGCCCCTGGCGGCAGGCGTGCTGCTGCTGCCGGTGATGGCGGAGTTCGGCAGGCGCTGGGCCTGGAGCTGCTATGCCGTGTCCGCCGTGATCGTGCTGCTGCTGGGCGTGGACAGGGAGGCGGCCTTCTTCTACCTCTTCTTCGGCTATTATCCCATCGTGAAGTGGCAGCTGGACCGCATCCGGCCGATGCCCCTGTGCCTGCTGGCCAAGACGGGCCTCTTCGCCGTCTCCGGCGGGGCCATGTACGCCATCCTGGCCTTCCTGTTGCACATGGACGCCCTGCTGGCCGAGTTCGGCGAGATGGGCACGGCCATGACCGTCCTCTTCTTCGCCCTGATGCTTTTGTGCCTGCACCTCTACGACCGCCTCCTCTTCCCGCTGCTGCTGCTCTATGACAGGAAGCTGAAGCCGAAGCTGAGGATCAGGTGATCTCCCGCTTTTTTGGGGATTGAAACCACATCCAAAACCGTGTATAATGGACCCATACCCGGATACCCGAAAGACAGACGACGGATACCCAGCACACATATGAAAGGGAGGATCTCCGATGATTTCCTGGAAGAATCTGGATCAGGTGAAGGCCTTTGACGAGCTGAAGGCTCTGGGCGGCAAGGTGAAGCTGCAGCAGGTGATGGCCGGCGAGCAGGGCGCCCAGCGCGTAGCGGAATACAGCGTGCCCATGGCGGGCGGTCTGACCTATCATTATGCCGCGAAGGCCGTGGATGACGACATCCTGGCCGCGCTGGTGAAGCTGGCCCAGGAGACCGAGCTGGCCGACAAGTTCGCCGCCCTGTACAACGGCGCCGTGATCAACACCGGTGAGAAGCGCCTGGTGCTGCATCAGCTGACCCGCGGCCAGCTGGGCGACGCCGTGACAGCCGACGGCGTGAACAAGCGCGATTTCTATGTGGGCGAGCAGAAGAAGGTGGCCGCCTTCGCCGAGAAGGTGCACAGCGGCGAGATCACCAACGCCGCCGGCGAGAAGTTCACCACCGTGGTGCAGATCGGCATCGGCGGCAGTGACCTGGGCCCCCGCGCCATGTACATCGCCCTGGAGAACTGGGCGAAGAAGAACAACACCTTCCATATGGAAGCGAAGTTCATCAGCAATGTGGACCCCGATGACGCCGCCGCCGTGCTGGCCTCCATCGATGTGAGCCGCAGCCTGTTCGTGCTGGTGAGCAAGAGCGGCACCACGCTGGAGACCCTGACCAACGAGAGCTTCGTGAAGGACGCCCTGAAGAAGCAGGGCCTGGATCCCGCGAAGCACATGGTGGCCGTGACCAGCGAGACCTCTCCCCTGGCCAAGAGCAGCGACTACCTGGCCGCCTTCTTCATGGATGACTATATCGGCGGCCGCTATTCCTCCACCTCCTGCGTGGGCGGCGCGGTGCTGTCCCTGGCCTTCGGACCCGATGTGTTCGCCCGCTTCCTGAACGGCGCCGCCGAGGAGGACAAGCTGGCGGCCAAGGCCGATGTGCTGAGCAACCCCGACATGCTGGACGCCCTGATCGGCGTGTATGAGCGCAATGTGCTGGGCTATCCCGCCACCGCCGTGCTGCCCTATTCCCAGGCCCTGTCCCGCTTCCCCGCCCATCTGCAGCAGTTGGACATGGAGAGCAACGGCAAGTCCGTGAACCGCTTCGGCGAGCCCGTGTCCTATGTGACCGGCCCCACCATCTTCGGCGAGCCCGGCACCAACGGCCAGCACTCCTTCTATCAGCTGCTCCATCAGGGCACTGACATCATCCCGCTGCAGTTCGTGGGCTTCCGGGCCAACCAGACCGGCGTGGATGTGGACATCCAGGGCAGCACCAGCCAGCAGAAGCTGTGCGCCAATGTGGCCGCCCAGATCATGGCCTTCGCCTGCGGCAAGCAGAGCGACGATCCCAACAAGAGCTTTGCCGGCGGCCGTCCCTCCTCCATCATCATCGGCGAGCAGCTGACCCCCGAAGCGCTGGGCGCTCTGCTGGCTCACTTCGAGAACAAGGTGATGTTCCAGGGCTTCGTCTGGAACCTGAACAGCTTCGATCAGGAAGGCGTTCAGCTGGGCAAGGTGCTGGCCAAGCGCGTCCTGGCCCACGACACCGACGGCGCCCTCCGCGCCTTCTCCGATCTCCTCCGCATCTGACCTGCGGTCGGCAATTGCCTGACAGCCTGTTGACTTCACTGCAAACGCCAAAAGCAAAACCTTCGGGGCCCAATCCCCGAAGGTTTTGTTTTTGACTGCGCCGTGGGTGGGCGGGGCCTTCGTTTGGTGTGCCCTTCCTTCTCTCCTGACGCCAAAAAGCACCCACCCCGGGGGCCCAATCCCCGGGGTGGGTGTTTTTGGCTGCGCCGCGGGTGGGCGGGGCCTTTGTCTTGTGTGCTTTTTTCTTCTTCCGCGCCGCCGCTTACTTGGCCTCGGCCCAGCTCTGGCCCTGATGCACCTCGGCCTTCAGGGGAACGCTCAGGCTGATGACCTGCTCCATGCAGCGGTTCAGCAGCGCCGCGGCCTGCTCCGCCTCCTCGGGCGGGCACTCCAGCAGCAGCTCGTCATGCACCTGCAGGATCAGGCGGCTGCGCATGTGGGCGTCCCGCAGGGCCTCCCACACCCGCACCATGGCCAGCTTGATGATGTCGGCGGCGGTGCCCTGGATGGGCGTGTTCATGGCGGCGCGCTTGCCGAACTCCCGGATGCTCTGCCGGGGGGACTGCAGCTCCGGCAGGTACCGCCTGCGGCCCATGAGGGTGGCGGTGTAGCCGTTCTGCATGCCCAGACTGGCGGCCTCGTCCATAAAGCGCTTCACTCCGGGATAGCGGGCGAAGTACTGGCTGATGAAGGCCGCGGCCTCCTGCCGGGAAACGCCCGTGTTCCTGGCCAGGCCGAAGCCGCTGATGCCATAGATGATGCCGAAATTGACGGCCTTGGCCCTGGAGCGCAGGGTGGGGGTCACCTGCTCCGGCGGCACATCGAAGATGCCGGCGGCGGTGCGGGCGTGGATGTCCTCGCCGCGCCGGAAGGCCTCCAGCAGCGCCTCATCGCCGGAGAAGTGGGCCATCAGCCGCAGCTCGATCTGGCTGTAGTCCGCGTCCAGCAGCACCCAGCCCTCCCGGGGCAGGAAGGCCCGGCGGATCTCCCGGCCCAGGTCGGTGCGCACGGGGATGTTCTGCAGGTTCGGCTCGGAGGAGGAGATGCGGCCCGTGGCGGTGGCCACCTGGTCGAAGTGGGAATGCACCCGTCCGCCGGGCTCGGTCAGCCGCAGCAGGCCCTCGATGTAGGTGCCCTGCAGCTTCACCAGCTGGCGGTACTTCAGCAGGGGCTCGATGACCTCCGGCGCGATGTCCCGCAGGCCCTCCAGCACCTCCACGGCGGTGGAGTAGCCCCGGGTGGTCTTTTTGCCGTGGGGCAGGCCCAGCTTCTCGAACAGCACCTCGCCCAGCTGCTGGGTGGAGTTCAGGTTGAAGGGCGGCACGCCGCAGGCGGCGAACACCTGGCCCCGCAGCTCCTCGATCTGGGCGGTCCATTCCTTTCCCAGGCTCTGCAGGAAGGGGATATCCACCCGGAAGCCGTAGCGCTCCATGTCATACAGCACCAGGGACAGGGGCAGCTCGATGTCATTCATCAGGGGCAGCATGCCGTCGGCCTCCACCCGACGCTTCTGCCAGGCGGCCAGGCTCAGCAGGCCACGGGCGTCCTCCGGCAGGCCCTCCAGCAGGGAAAGCTGGGTATAGCTCTTCAGCTGCGGGTCGATCAGGTAGGCGCCCAGCATGATGTCCCAGTCGAAGCGCTCCGGCTGGGGCAGGTGATACTTCTCCAGCAGATGCAGCAGGCTCTTGCCGTCATGCACGATGGCGGGATGCAGCCGCAGGGCCGGGGCGGCGGGGGTCAGCACCTCCAGGGGCTCCATGCCGGGAGTCAGCAGATCGCCGCCCAGGGAGGCGATGAGGGCAGCGCCGCCGCAGGCCATGGACAGCGCGCTGTCGGAGATGCACAGGGCCAGGGGCCGGGCCGGATCGAGGCCCTCCAGCCAGCGGGACACATCCCCGGCGGAGGCAGCCCGGGTCACGGCGTCGAAGGGCAGCAGCTCCGGCGCGGCGGGCACGGCGATGGGGGAGTCGGCGGCCGGGGCGGCCGCCGCGGCAGGCCGGGCTGCGGCAGACCCGGAAGCAGCAGGCTCGGAAGCGGCGGCAGCCGGAGCCTCCGCCGCGCCGAACAGCTCCGTCACCCGTCTGGCGCACTGCATCAGGTGCAGCTTGCGGAGCGCGTCGGCCTTTTCGGCCAGCCTCGGGGTGCGGCAGGCGGCCAGGCTGAAGGACACGGGCGCGTCGCAGCGGATGGTGGCCAGCCACTTGCAGGTCTTTGCAATGTCCGCGCCGCCGGCCAGGCGCTCGGAGAGCTTGCCCTTCTCATCGGCGGCGTGGGCCAGGGCATTCTCAAGGGTGCCGTACTTCTGCAGCAGCTTCACGGCGGTCTTGTCGCCGATGCCGGCGATGCCGGGGATATTGTCGCTGCTGTCGCCCGCCAGGCCCTTCCAGTCGGTGACCTGCTCCGGGGTGAAGCCGTACTCCTCATACACCGTGGCGGGGGTAAAGATGACGGTCTCGCTGATGCCCTTGCGGGTGAACATCAGACGGGTCTCATTGGTCACCAGCTGCAGCGCGTCCCGGTCGCCGGTCAGCAGCAGCGGCGCGGCGCCCTCGGCCGCGCCCAGGCGGGAGAGGGTGCCCAGCAGGTCGTCCGCCTCCCAGCCCGTGAGGGAGAAGCGGGCGATGCCCATATCGTCCAGCAGCGTGCGCACGGTATCGAACTGCTGCTTCAGCTCCTCCGGCGTGGCGGCGCGGCCGGCCTTGTATTCGGGGTAGGCCGTGTGGCGGAAGGTGGGAGCATGCTCATCGAAGCACACCGCCAGGTATTTCGCGTCCTGCTCCGACACGGCCTTCAGCAGCATCATGATGAAGCCGTGGATGGCATTGGTATAGAGGCCGCCCGCATCCATCAGCGGCAGCGCGTGAAAGGCCCTGTGCAGCAGCGAGTTTCCGTCCACGATGAGGAAGGTGTCCTTCATGGCAGTGTGCCTCCGTTCATTGATCATCCCATTATACCACATCCCGGCCGAATTTGCTACGGAAAAAGACCTGTGGCCGGGGCTTGCAATAGAGGGGAGAAAGTCGTATAATCATACAATGCGGAAACGCGCAAAAGAGGAGGAGCCTGAAGATGGAAGAAGCTGTGAAGAAGAGCAACTTTATCTGGGATGAGGTGGACAGGGACCTGGCCGAGGGCCGGTATCAGGAGGTCCATACCCGCTTCCCTCCCGAGCCCAACGGCTATATGCATATCGGACACTGCAAGGCGCTGATCATGGACTTCCTGACCGCCGAGCGCTATGGCGGCAGGTGCAATCTGCGCTTCGATGATACCAACCCCGCCAAGGAGGACACCGAGTATGTGGAGGCCATCAAGCGTGACATCCACTGGCTGGGCTTCCACTGGACCGGCGGCCTGTACTACGCCTCCGACTATTACGACAAGTGCTATGAGATCGCCGAGGACTGGATCCGGCGCGGCCTGGCCTATGTGGACGAGCTGACCCCCGACGAGATGCGCGCCTATCGCGGCACCCTCACCGAGCCCGGCAAAAACAGCCCCTGGCGAGACCGTCCCGCCGAGGAGAGCCTGGACCTGTTCCGCCGCATGCGGGCCGGCGAGTTCCCCGAGAAGACCAAGACCCTGCGCATGAAGATCGACATGGCCTCCCCCAACATCGTCATGCGGGACCCGGCCATGTACCGCATCCTGTACAAGGAGCACTGGCGCACGGGCAGCAAGTGGTGCATCTACCCCATGTATGACTTTGCCCACCCCATCGGCGACGCGCTGGAGGGCATCAGCCACTCCCTCTGCTCCCTGGAGTATGAGATCCACCGCCCCCTCTATGACTGGGTGGTGACCAACGCCGCCAACATGCTGCCCGCCCATCCCCGGCAGATCGAGTTCGCCCGCCTCAACATGACCCAGACCGTCATGAGCAAGCGCTACCTGCGCCAGCTGGTGGAGGGCGGCTATGTGCGGGGCTGGGACGATCCCCGCATGCCCACCCTGAGCGCCCTGCGCCGCCGGGGCTACACCGGCGCGGCCATCCGCGATTTCGTGGACCGCATCGGCATGAGCAAGGCGGACTCCACCGTGGACCTGCAGATGCTGGAGGCCTGCGTCCGTGACGACCTGGGCGGCAAGGCCCTGCGCGCCATGGCCGTGCTGCATCCCCTGCGCGTCATTCTGGACAACTGGGACGCAGACAAGACCATCGAATTGACCATGGAGAACCACCCCGACCATCCCGAGCTGGGCACCCACACCGTCACCTTCGGCCGTGAGCTGTACATCGAGCAGGATGACTTCATGGAGGTGCCCGCCAAAAAGTTCCAGCGCATGTATCCCGGCTTCGAGGTACGCCTGAAAGGCGCCTACATCGTGAAGTGCGTGGGCTGCGACAAGGACGCGGACGGCAGGGTGACCGCCGTGCATTGCGAGGTGGACCTGGACAGCGCCTCCGGCAGCGAAGGCGCCAACCGCAAGATCAAGGGCAAGGTGCTGCACTGGGTCAACGCCGCGGACGCCGTGCCCTTCGAGGCCAGGCTGTATGAGCCCCTGCTCTCCGCCGAGGATGAGGAGGCCATCGAAAACGAGGCCGTGGAGGATGTGGCCGAGGCCGTGGAGGAGGCCGCCGACGGCGTGGTGCCCGCCTCCGCCCTGAAGAAGGACTTCATCAGCCGCCTGAACCCCCACAGCGAGACCGTGGTGCATGGCGTGGCCGAAGCCTTCGTGAAGGAGGGCGACATCGGCACCACCTATCAGTTCCTGCGCACCGGCTATTTCTGCAAGGATCCCGACTCCACCGAGGCGCTGCCCGTGTTCAACCGCACGGTGGAGCTGAAGGCCGCCTTCGTGGCCCCCGCAAAGAAGTAAGACATCTCAGAAGGAGAATGCATCATGGAAGTTCGTACGCGTTTTGCCCCTTCGCCCACGGGCTTTATGCACCTGGGCGGACTGCGCACCGCTCTGTATAACTGGCTGTTTGCCCGCAAGATGGGCGGCAAGTTCATCCTGCGCATCGAGGACACGGACCAGGAGCGCTTCGTGGAGGGCGCCACCGAGGTCATCTACGACACCCTGAAGGGCTGCGGCATGACCTGGGACGAGGGCCCCGATGTGGGCGGCCCCTGCGGCCCCTACATCCAGAGCGAGCGCAAGGCCCTCTATCTGCCCTACGCGAAGCAGCTGGTGGAGAGCGGCCACGCCTACTACTGCTTCTGCACCGAATGTGAGCTGAATGCCCGCCGCGACGCCGTGAAGGCCGCCGGCGGCGTATGGAAGTACGACAAGAAGTGCCTCTCCCTCAGCAGGGAAGAGGTGCAGGCGAAGCTGGACGCCGGCACGCCCTATGTCATCCGCATGAACGCCCCCACCGAGGGCGAGACCAGCTATGACGATGTGGTGTACGGTCACATGACCTTTAAGAATGCCGACACCATGGACGACATGGTGCTGATCAAGCAGGACGGCATGCCCACCTACAACTTTGCCAACGTGATCGACGATCACCTGATGAAGATCACCCATGTGATGCGCGGCATGGAGTACCTGTCCTCCACCCCCAAGTACAACTATCTGTACAACGCCTTCGGGTGGGAGATCCCCCAGTACATCCATCTGACCACCGTGATGCGCGACGCCCAGCACAAGCTGAGCAAGCGCGACGGTGACGCCTACTATTCCGACTTCATCGCCAAGGGCTATCTGACCGAGGCGCTGATCAACTATCTGGTGCTGGTGGGCTGGAACCCCGGCGACAACCGGGAGTTCTTCACCATTGACGAGCTGATCGACGCCTTCGACGTGCACCGCCTGAACAACGCCCCCGGCATCTTCGACATCAACAAGCTGAACTTCTTCAACAGCCAGTACATCCAGAAGCTGTCCCCCGAGAGGTTCCTGGAGCTGGCCACGCCCTGGCTGGACCAGGCGCTGGCGGGCAAGGGCATCGACTACAGGCGGGTGTGCGAGCTGACCCAGACCCGCATCAGCGTGTTCAACGAGCTGCCCGGCCTCATCGGCTATCTGGGACAGCTGCCGGACTATGATGCTGCGCTGTACACCAACAAGAAGAGCAAGTGCACCCCCGAGGTGGCGCTGCAGGTGCTGGACACCTACACGCCCGTGCTGGAGGGCATGACCGACTGGACCGAGACCGCGCTGCACGACACCATCATGCCCATGATCGCCGAGAGCGGCATGAAGAACGGCACCGTGCTGTGGCCCCTGCGCATCGCCATCACCGGCACGGCCAACACCCCCGGCGGCTTCTTTGAGAACGCTGCCCTGCTGGGCAAGGAGGAGACCCTCCGCCGCCTGGCCGGCGGGCGGGCCATGCTGAGCGGAATATCATTTCTTTCGCAGCCGCTCCGTTCGGGGAGCGGGGGTTTTTTTTAGCAATGAACTTTCCTGCGGGATTCTGCCGGCGCCGCCTGTCGCGGCGCCGGATCATATCGCCATTGCTTCTGCTGCGCCGCCCTCATCCCCCCGACCCCCTTCTCCCGCCTCTGGCGGGAGAAGGGGGAGAACGGAGGTGGGGGCTTCGCCCCCACACCCC
>R14__coassemble_1368_pt1 | contig 12358 bp, 13 predicted proteins | sample R14__metabat2_high_PE_034 | metagenome-assembled genome bin R14
CGGCAGAGCTGTTTGTACTGTATTGCGGCGCTGCCCCTATCCCCCCGGACCCGGCGGTACTGCCTTCCGTGATGACCGCGGAGCGCTTTGCCCCCCCCGGAGCGGCCCGGCCATGAAAAAAGCGGCGCCACGCTTGTCGGCACCGCCTGTTCTTACGCTTCGGTGAGGTCCTGTGTGGTCTGCTCCTCCAGCCGGCCCGCGTTCATGCGCAGGAGCCGGTCGGCCCACTGCGCCGCCTCACGCTCATGGGTCACCAGCAGCACGGCCGCGCCGCCGTCGGCGGCCTGCCGCAGCAGCTTCAGCACCGCGAGGGTGTTCTCGTCGTCCAGGTCGCCGGTGGGCTCGTCGGCGAAGATCAGCTCCGCGCCGCAGCACAGGGCCCGGACGATGGACATGCGCCGCTTTTCGCCGCCGGAAAGCTCCCCCGGCATGGCGTCCCGCAGGCCCGCGATACCCAGCGTCTCCAGCATGGCGGAGGCCTTCTCGCCCACCGCCTTCAGGTCACGCCCGGCCAGCATGGCTGGGAGAAGGATGTTCTCCCACACCGTGAGGGAGGCCACCGCCGTGTTCACCTGGGGGATCACCGCCATTCGTCCGGCCCGAAGGGCTGAAAGGGCGGCGTCATCCAGGGCGTACAGCTCCCGCTCCTCCAGCAGCACCTGGCCCTCGCTGGGCTTCAGCAGGCCCGCCAGCAGCTGCAGCAGGGTGGTCTTGCCGCTGCCGGAGCGGCCGGTCACCATGGTGACGGTGCCCTTCTCCAGGGTCAGGTCCGTCTTTTCCACCGCACGGAAGAAGTTGGCCTCCCCCGTTTTGCGGAAGAATTTTTTCTCAATGCCCACAGCCTTCAGCATGTCAGTGTCCCTCCCGCATCAGGATGCCGGTATCCGTCCGGCTCAGGCGGCGGGCGGAGCCCATGGAGGCCGCCACGCCGGCGATCAGCGTCACCGCCAGGGTGGCGGCGCAGATCAGGCCGATCCGCCCGGCGTCCGGCGTCATGAGGGGCAGCGAAAGCTGATCGGCAATGGCCCCGGAGAAGAGGCACACGCCGGACACGCCCGCCGCGATACCCAGCACGGCGCCCAGCAGGCTGACCGTCAGGGACTCCCGCAGCACCAGGCCCATCAGCCCCCGGCGGGAATAGCCCAGCATCCGCAGCAGGGCGAACTCGCTCCTGCGCTCACCGGTCATCAGGCTGAAGGCCAGGGCCAGGATGGCGGCGCACAGCACGCCCACCAGCAGGATGAGCCACCGGGCGGTGCCGGCCAGGGCGGTGAGGCTGTCGGCGATGCCGGAGAGCATGCTCCGGGTCTCCACGGCCTCCACCTTGCGCACATGCACGTTGATCTGGCCCGCCACCTGCTCGGCGGTGTAGCCCTCCTTCACCCGCACATAAACGGCGCTGACCACGGTCTACGGGGCGTCCGTCAGCTTCTGGGTGATGCCCATGGCCTGGGCGTCCGCCATCATCAGGCGCAGGTTGTCCAGGGTGGTGTAGATGGCCGTGTCGAAGCCGGTGCCGGTCTTGTCCAGGCGGGCCATCACCCTGCAGCTCTTGCCGTAGATCCTGATGGTCTCGCCCACGCCCGCGCCGATCTCGCAGCCCACCACCACCTCATACTCCCCCAGCCTGCCGTCGAAGCGGGTGCTGAGCCAGGGCTGGATGGTGAAGTCGGTGTCCTGGTCGATGCCGATGATCTGCACCGCCGCCGAGCAGCAGTCCGCCTTCAGGGAGCTGAGGAACAGCTGCGGCGAGGCGGCCTCCACACCCTAAACGGACAGGATCTGCTCATAGCGCTCACGGGGCATATAGAAATAGCCGGTGGTGCCGTTCAGCAGGATCTCGTTCACGTTCATCTTGGACTTGGCGGAGGAGGGCACCACGATGATATCGGCGCCCAGCCTGGCCTCCAGGCTCGACATGCCGGAGGACAGGCTCTGCAGCAGCAGCGAGCCGCCGCTGACGCACAGCGACAGCACCAGCACCAGCGCCGTCAGCAGCGCCGTGCGGCCCTTGCGGTGCAGCAGGTTCCGCAGCGGCAGGGAACGAAGGCTCTTCATGAATGCTTCTCCTTCATGGCCCGCAGATCGAAGGCCAGCAGCACAGCGTACAGGATCAGGCAGACGCCGCCCAGCATCCAGGCGGCGGGCTTCATGACGGCGTTGCAGAGCATGGAGGCCATCATGCAGGTCTTCATCAGACCGTTGATGAGCAGTACGGAAGCCGAGGCAAGCAGGAGCGCCGCGTCCGCCGCGGCCTTCGCCTTACCGGGCAGGAAGGCCCGGACCAGCGCAAGAACGGTCAGGGCCAGCCCCGCGATGAACAGGGCGTTCCCGGCGCCGGCGCAGGCGCTGGCGGTGCCGTCCGTATGCACACAGGGAGAGAGGAAGGTTTTGACGCCCACCGCCAGGAGCAGTCCCGGCAGCGCCGCCGGGCAGCCCTTCAGCCTGGAACCCATAGGCTCACGCCTCCTTTATTTGCCGAAATTCTCGTTGATGATCTACCGGGCCACGCGGCCGTGCTCCAGCACGATGGTGCGCTGGGCGGCCTCGGCCACCTCCGGGTCATGGGTCACCACGATCAGGGTGGTGCCCTCCTTGTGCAGCTGGGCGAACAGGTCCAGCACGATGTTCTCGTTGGCCTCGTCCAGGTTGCCGGTGGGCTCATCGGCCAGGATGATCTCTGGATGGTTGATCAGGGCGCGGGCCACGCAGACGCGCTGCTGCTCGCCGCCGGAGAGCTGGCTGGGCAGATGGCGGGCACGCTCCCGCAGGCCCACGCGGCCCAGGGCCTCCAGGGCCTCCTGCTCATCGGGCATGGAATGATAGTACTGGCTGACCATGATGTTCTCCACGGCGGTCAGGTAGGTGACCATGTGGAACTGCTGGAACACCAGGCCGATCTTGTCCCGGCGGATATCCGTCAGGCGGCTGCTGTTCAGCTTGGAGATGTCCTCGCCGTCCAGCAGCACCTCGCCCAGGGAGGGGCGGTCCATGCAGCCGATGATGTTCATCATGGTGGACTTGCCGGAGCCGGAGGGGCCCATGATGGCCACCCACTCGCCCTTCTCCACCTGGATGGACACATCGTCCAGGGCCTTCAGCTCGCCGTAGATCTTGGAAATATGCTTCAGCTCAAGAATCGCCATATGTCAACTTCCTTTCCGTCATTCGCCCTTCAGGACCAGCGCGGGATCGATGGCCACCGCCTTCGCGATGGGCCGCAGGCAGGACAGCGCGGCCACCGCCATGGACAGCACGATGGCGGCCGGCAGCAGCAGCGGCTGGAACGCAATGGAGGATTCAAACACCTGGATGCTGACGAACTGCGCGAAGGCAAAGCCCAGCAGTCCGCCCAGGATACCGCCCAGCAGACCCAGGAACAGGCCCTCGCCCAGGAACTCCACGCGGATGGAGCTGTCCGGCGCGCCAAGGGCCTTGCGCAGGCCGATCTCCTTCCTGCGCTCGGAGATGACGGCAGTCATGGTGGTGGACACGCTGACCATGGTCAGCACCAGCACCACCACGGTGACCAGGAACACCAGGAACTGCAGCTTGGACAGCACGGAGGCCTCGCTCTTGGCCACGCGCTTCACCAGGCGGGCGCTGACGCCCGTGCCGGAGGCGGTGATGGTCTCGCCCAGGGCGGTCAGCTCATCGGAGGTCTCCTGCACGCGCAGCTCCATCACATCCAGGGACTCGCTGTCGCCGGTGAGGGCGGCCATGTCGTCCAGGGACATATAGATGTAGGTCTCCTCATCGCCGCCGGTATCCAGCAGGCCGGTGACCGTGAAGCTCAGGGTCTTGCTGACGGTCTTTGTGCCGGCGTGGGAGGTGTTGATGGCCTGGGCCACGGCCCGGGAGGTAATGGTGGCGCCGGAGAGGACGTCCGCGTCATCGCCGGAGGCCACGGGGATGGACTTGCCGATATAGCGGGAGGTGAAGTCCTCCTCCATGCACCGCTGGCCGAAGCCCTCGGTCTCATTGGAGGAATCCACGGTCAGGGCGGCGATGGTGCCGTCCTCCCCCAGGGTCACGGAGACGGACACCGTGCTGCCGGTGACATAGCCGTCGGCGGTGCCGGTCAGCACCGCGCCGGGCACCAGCTCGGAGGCGGCGGTGGCAGTGGTGGCAGTGCCCGTATCCTCGCTGGTCCAGGTCAGCTCGATCACGCTGCCCACCTTGGCGCCGATGGTGGAGGCCACCTCCTCGCCCAGCAGCACCTCACGGCTGCCGGAGGGATAGCTGCCCTCCACCTTGAAATAGGGGCTGGTCTTCTGCACCTGCTCAAAATCGGTGCCGGCGGCGGTGAAGGACTGCTGCCGCTTCACCATGTCCACCCGGATGTAGCGGTAGGGCGAGGCACCGGACACATCCCCCTCGGGGATGAGGGACAGGGCCTCACCCGCGGCGGTGCGGGTCAGGGTGCTGTCACCGTCGGAAAGCAGGATCATGTTGGCGCCGTAGCCGGAGAACTGGGCGCTCATCTGGCGGGGCACATCGATATAGATGGTCAGCAGGCCGGACAGGATGCAGGCGCCGATGGCGATGGACAGCAGCGCGATCAGCATGCGGGAGCGGCGGCGCAGCAGCGAGGCCGTGACCATCCGCAGAAACATTTTTCTCTTCGTCATGGCAATGCCTCCTTACGCTTTGCTGCCGTGGAGCACCTCGGCGGGGTCCAGGCGCAGCACCATGCGGATGGCAGGCAGGCTGCCGGCCACCGTCACCAGCGCGATCAGGGCCGCCACGATGGGGATCACCTGCACATTCATGGAGATGGCGGAGCCGAACACGCTCCGGCCGATGAGCTGGGCGAAGCCGAAGCCCATGAAGTAGCCCACCACGGCACCCACCAGGGCCGTGACCAGCACCTCGATGATGATCAGCGCTGTGATGGGGCCGTCATGGGCGCCGATGGCCTTCAGCAGGCCGATCTCCTGGGCGCGCTCCATCACGCTGGCGGTGACCAGGTTGGAGATGCCAAGGGCGGAGCCCACCAGGGCCAGCACGGTGATCAGGATCATCAGCAGCTGGGTCTTCTCCAGGATGTTGCCCTCGGAATCGGCCACCTGGCGCACGGCGGAGGCGGAGGCGTTGGTCATGGCCTCCTGGATCTGGTAGCAGATGGCGCTGACATAGGCCGTGCAGTACCAGGTCTCATAGTCGGCGGCGGACAGGGCGGAGGGGTTCTTGGCGGCGCGGGTGGCCAGCTCGTTGTCGGGGGTGGTCAGGGCGCTGACCTCGATGGTGGCCACCTTGTCCTCCAGGCCCGCCAGGCGCTGCACCAGATCCAGCGGCGCGTAGATGGTCTCATCCTCATCGCCGCCGGCATCATAGACGCCCACCACGGTGACCTCCACGGTCTCCTTCGGGCCGGTCAGGGTCAGCCTGTCGCCGGCCTTCAGGGACTGGGCCTGGGCCAGGGTGGTGCCCACCATGACGGATTCGACGCTGTCAGACTGCTCGTTCAGCCAGGCGCCGTCGGTGACGTCCCACCAGGAGCGCATGCTCTGCACGCCCGCGTCCAGCTCCTCACCCGTGGGCAGGGAGAGATGGTGGTTGAACCAGGTGCCGGTAGCGGTCACCCTCGTGCCGTCAGCCAGGGTCACCTGGGTATCCAGGAAGGGCGCGAAGTCCACGATGTTGAAGGCCCAGAAGATGGTCTTCAGCTTGGGCAGCTCGTCCTCCCGCAGGTAAGAGGTATTCAGCGCCGCGCCGGACTCATCCTCCACGGCGTAGATATCCGCCAGCAGGGACGCGTCCTTGGGCTTGACGGTGATGTTGGCGCCATAGGTCTTCAGCTCCTGATTGACCTTGTCGCCCACATCCATCACCGTGTTCAGCATGGCGGTGGCCAGGGAGGCGCCCAGGGCGATGGTCAGCGCGATGAGCAGCATCTTGCCCCGCTGACGCACCAGCGCGCCCTTGATCATACGGAAAAACATGACGTCGGCACCTCCTTATCTGAATTCTCTCTCGGCATTGTTCAGATCCTCCAGGGAGAAGATCATGTTGCCGTCGGACACGGTATAGGACAGCGGGATGGGATTGCAGCCGCCCTTGAAGCCGATGGTGTTGATGTTCATCACCACATCGCAGCGTTTGCAGATCACCTGCTCATCCCGCTCATAGTAGCCGGCGGTGCCGCAGACCTCGCAGGCGTCCAGGCCCACGCCATATACGGAGGAGCCGGGCTTGCGGATCACGATCCAGCGCACGGCCACGCCGTTTGCCGTCTTGTACTCAAAGCGATGCAGATGACCGTCGTCCACCTGACTCAGGGGAACGATGACCTCGGTGTCGGTGACGGTGTAGCTCTCCGGCTCGGACAGGGTGACCTCCTGGGTGTTCCAGGCCTTGACCGCCGTCATGAACACCACGGACACAACCACGCACAGCGCCACGGTGATGGCGCGACGGCGGTTCCGGCGGCCGTTGGCCTTCAGCCGGCGCAGCTGGGCGCAGTTCTCATAGGGGTCATGGATCTTCGTATCCCGGATGAACAGCAGCACCGGGATGATGAGACCCAGGGCCACCACCAGCAGCGTCAGCAGCAGGTCATGGTTGTACACCCACATGGTATAGGGGAAGGCCCAGGGATAGGCCGCCCTGCTGTACTTGGGCAGGAAGGCGGGCATATTGCGGCGGGTGCCGGAGACCCAGGGCTTCAGCACGGGCTACAGGCAGCGAACGATGACCACCAGGACCATGGTCAGCGTCAGCCCCCTGGTCAGGCTCAGCCGCTTCAGCTCGCAGCCGCAGCGGTACAGGTTACGGATGTAGATGTACAGGATGCTGAGGGCAATGAGCCAGCCCACCAGGCGCACCGCGTAATCCGCGGACAGGATGCTGCCGCCGTTGGTGTCGAAATTGAACAGGTAGCCGATGACCGTGGACAGCTTGTAATCCAGCAGCAGGCAGGTGAACAGCGCCGCGCCGACGCCGGTCAGGGCAGGCCTCTCCCGCTTCCGGCCGCACAGAGCCGGCACGATGAAAAGCAGCGCCGCCACGATCACGGCCAGGCACAGCCACATGGTATAGACGGAATAGGTGGACTTGAACACCTTGGTGGTGTTCTTGATGACTGCCATCACCACGGACACGCCGAAGCCCGTCCACACGCCCACCTTCACATACCGCATTCCGGCCCGGCTCCACCCGAGGCCGAACCACACCGCCATCAGCGTGAGCAGCGTGGCAGGCATCAGCAGATCCTGCAAAACAGTGTAGATATAGTTCAGCAAACGGCACGCCTCCTGTTATATGACTGACCCGCGGATAAACGCGGAAACAGGCAGACACGTCAATCCCCGCGAAAGACGTGCCTGCCCTGGGTCAACCGATCAGAGAATGATGAGATTTTCGGGGATTACCACTCCTGGGGCACATAGTCCCAGCCGGTGAAGGTGACCACCAGGGGCTCGGTCCAGAAGCGGCCGGACACACCGGTCTCCTCGTCCACATGCAGCAGATAGCCCATCTCCTCGGGGGAATGGATGGTCATCTCCACAGAGTAGGTGCCGGCCTCGGTCAGGGCGATGTTGGCGCCGTAGTGGGGGCCGTCGGAAGCGGCCATGGGCATGAAGCTGCCCTCGGCCTTGATGGTGCCGTCAGCGGCGATCACCTTGTAATCGATGGTCAGGTAGGGAACCCAGTCGCCCACGCCGTAGCCCAGGTCGTTCTCCAGAGCGGAGATGTCGGCCTCGATGTGCATGTTGGCTTCCTCCACGGACAGGCCGGCCTGATCGGCGGGCTCCATCACGACGGGCTGGAAGTACACGGCAGACACATGCAGGATGCCCACATCCTGCTCCTCACCGATGGGGAACTCGTCGAAACCGGCCTCATCCTCGGCCAGGGCAGCGCAGCAGCTCAGCAGCATGGCGCAGGCGATCACGAAAGCAAGGAACTTCTTCATAAAGGGAACTCCTCCTTCAATCGAACTTTGTTGTATACACAGGCCGCTGCAGCGGGGTGCCGCGGCCGGGGTACCCGTCATCAGGCTTTGGCTTCGCTCAGCCGTTTGATCTCCGCGTCCTTCAGCGCCAGCTTGTTGCGGTAGTGCGCCATCAGGAAGGTGACGATGAGCACGATGGTCAGGATCACCTGGGGGATCAGAGTCTCAAGATAGGGATAGATGCCGAACACCTGCAGCGCCTCGCTGTCGGGGATGAAGGGCACGTTCAGGGTGACATCGAACACGCCGCCCTCGGCGAACTCCTTCACGGCGCTGCCCAGGAAGGCCACGCACATCACGGCCATCAGGATGCTGGTGGCGGTGAAGAAGACCTTCAGCGGCAGCCGGATGGACAGCTTGGTGATGGCCAGGTAGACGAACACCAGCACCACGCAGCCCACCGCGAAGCCGATCCACACCATGTCGGCGTTGGCCTCGGTCAGCATGGGCTGATAGAACAGCACCACCTCGGCGCCCTCGCGGAACACGGAGAGGAAGGCGGTGAAGGCCAGGGCGAAGGCGGAGCCCGTCTCCACGGAGGACTGCACCTTGCCGTCGATGTAGCGGCTCCAGGCCTGGGCCTCGGACTTGGAGATCATCCAGTTGCTGACATAGAACAGCACGCACACGGCAATCAGGGCTGTGGCGCCCTCGATGATCTCCTGGGACTGACCGGCGCCGGCCACAGCCTGCTTCACGAAGTACAGGATGGCGGCGGCGATGAAGCTGGCCACGATGCCCAGCACCGCGCCGATATACACATTGCGCAGGGACTTCTGATTGCCGCTCTTGGCCAGGTAGGCGATGATGGCGGCGATGACCAGGATAGCCTCCAGACCCTCACGGACGATGATGCCGAAGGAGGCCAGGAAGGTGGTCCAGCGGGCGCTGCTCTGCGTATCGGCGGTGTCCGCAGCGGCAGTCTCGGCCGTATCGGCAGCGGTCTCCGCGGCGGCGGCCTCGGCGGTCTTGGCGTCGATCGCGCTCGCCTTGGAGGCCAGGATGCGCTTCAGGGACTTAAAGGACCGCTGCAGCGCGGCGGGCTGGAACTTTTCGCCGTTGATGATGTCACGGCAGGCGGTGAAGGCGGCGTCGACGGCCTCGCGGTCCGGGATGGACAGCTGGGCGTAGATCTGGTGGCTGAAGCCGCTCTCCTCATACACGGAGTAGAAGGCGGTGTTCAGGTTGTCCACGGCGGCCTCCATGTCCTTGCCCTTGTAGCTGGTATAGGAGGTATCCAGCAGCTCGGTCATGGCCTCGGCGCAGGCGGCCCAGTTGGCGTAATGCACGGCGCTGTCATCCCCCGCCAGGTCGGCGTAGGGATCGGTGAAGACCTGGGTGGCTCCGGTGATCGCGCCGTCCTCCAGCTTGCCGCCGGTATGCCAGGTCAGCACGGAGGAGACCTCGCCGTCCTTGGCGGCCAGCTTGTTGGCGTCCTCGCGGATCATGGTCTTCAGCTTGTTCAGGGCGGTGCGGACCTCGGTGCGCTCCTCCACGGTCTCATTGGACTTCTTGACCGCGGCCTTGCAGGTGGAGTACTGCAGCTCCACGGCATTCTTGCGGGGACCGGAGACATAGCTCATGGTCTGCCGCTCCATGCCGGTGGTCTCATACACCCGGAAGTAGGCGTTGTTGACGCAGGTATAGGCGTTGGAGGCATCGCCCGCCAGGTAATACTCGAAGGCGGTGTCGACCCATTCGTCGATCTTGTCGGCGGCATCCTTCCAGCGGGTGGTGCCGCCCTCCTCAGCCAGGACAGAGGGAACTGCCGACACGGCGATCAGCAGCGCAGTCAGCAAGCAGACGATACGCAGGAGGCCTGCCCGTCTGAGCTTCAGCATGATTCCACATCCTTTCTCAAGCGACGCGGCCGCCCAAAGTTAGGCAGCTTTAATCGCATTGGGTATGTTATCACTAACTAATCGCTTTGTCAATAGGGTTAGTTAGGAAAAACAAACATTTTCCCGGTGGGGCTTCGCTGCTGTCGGGCGACTTTGTATTTGGTTCGCGGCTCCGCCCCTATCCCCCCGGCACCAAACAGCAAGGGGTTTACGTTGTATCTTTGCTTGCGGTGTGACCGTTCAAGCCCCGGTGCTTCGCTGCGTGTCCGGTGGCACTTCGCTGCTGCCGGGCGACTTTGTATTTGGTTCGCGGCTCCGCCCCTATCCCCCCGGCCATCCGGCACCGGAAGGCAAGAGGCTTTGGCAGGAGCCATGGTGTTTTTTTCTCCGATGCCTGTTACAGGTATTTCATTTTTCGGTTTCCTGTGCTATAATGAGGGCAGCTTCAAATACCGTCAACCGGGTTGACGAGAAGAAAGTGAGATCGATCCCATGAAAAAAGCGCTGGCATTGTTCCTTGCCCTGTGCATGGCCGTTGTATCGGTGTCCGCCCTGGCCGAAAGTGCGGCCGATGCGGCTCCGGCGGCAACGGAAGCAGCCTCCCAGAGCTCCGGCCTGCCCGAAGGACTGACCTATCAGCCCATCACCCTGATGTATGTGGATGATGACGGCACCCTGCAGCGGGCCGCCCAGAACGGCATCTTTGAGGAGGGCGACAATTCCGTCCTGTACATGAGCGTGGGCAACTTCTACTACGGTCTCAAGTACTTCGGTGCCAACGGCATGCCCACCGTGACCGTGGACGAGCAGGGCCTCACCGCCATCCGCCCCAACGGCAGCACCCTCACCATCTCCCGTGAGGACAACGTCTTCTTCTTCTCCGATGTGGACCTGTACAACGCCGGCTCCTTCGCCGTGAACGGCGGCGATCTGGTGAGCATCTATCCCTATCAGACGGACGACGATGACAATATCCTCTACGGCGACGACGGCCAGCCGCTGGTCAATGTGATCGCCCGCGGCGACAGCTCCGTCTCCTACTCCCGCACCGGCAGCCCTGTGGGTGGGGACCTGGATGACTACTACATCCGCATCTACTGGACCGAAAACGATCTTTACATGCCCCTGGCCGTGCTGAACAACCTGTTCCGTGCCGGCAGCTACATGAAGATGATCTACCTGGACAGCGTGGTCTATGTGTTCTCCGGCGAGACGCCCGACACCAGTGCCCAGAGCAGCTCCGGCTATGTCATGTCCGACTATTACTTCGACACCCCCGTGGGTGACCGTCCCGCCAAGCTGACGGCCCTGAACTACAACCTGCTGTGCCTGGAGCTGGACCTGTACTACGGCCTTGCCACCGAGCATGGCATCGGCTATGACTTCGACACCTTCCTGGAGAATGTGGGTCTGACGGAGCAGATGCTGACCCTGGACGGCCAGTCCTTCCACCAGGCCCTGGCCACCCTGACCCGCTCCTACTTTGCCGACTTCCACAGCGGCGTATCCTACGCCGGCCCCTATTCCGGCAACGGCTACACCTACAAGCCCTCCAGCGTGCCCGCCTCCACCCGCACCATGCTGGAGACCATGGACCGCTTCGCCGATGCCCGCAACGCCAGCGACCTGGTGGAGAAGTCCGAGGACGATGAGGGCAATGTGACCTACACCCTGACCCAGTTCTATCAGGAGGTGGGTGACACTGCCTACATCACCTTCGACAAGTTTGATCTCAATGGCTCCGGCTACTACAGTGAGGACTACAAGGCCAACCTCACCGATTACATCAGCACCGACAACATCGCCCTGATCAGCTATGCCAACAGCCAGATCAAGCGGGAGGGCAGCCCCATCCGCCGGGTCGTGATCGACCTGAGCAACAATGGCGGCGGCGCGGTGGACTCGGCTGTGTTCCTCGTCAGCTGGGTGCTGGGCAGCTGCAGCTTCTCCGTCACGAACCCCATCACCGGCGCCAGCTACACCACCCTGTATCAGGCGGATGTGGACCTGGACGGCAAGCTCACCGAGAACGATTACCTGGACTGCAGCCAGTATGAGCTGTACTGCCTGACCTCCATGCACTCCTTCTCCTGCGGCAATCTTTGCCCCGCTCTGTTCAAGGAGAGCGGCAAGGTGACCATGCTGGGCCAGACCACCGGCGGCGGCACCTGCTGCGTGCAGAGCTCCATCACTGCCGACGGCACCATGTTCAGCTATTCCGGCAACTACCGTATGTGCACTGTGAAGAACGGCACCTACTACAGTATTGATCAGGGCGTGACGCCGGATTTCGTGATCCGTCAGCCTGCCCACTTCTATGACCGTCAGTGGCTGACCGACTACATCGCCACCCTCCCCTGAGACCTGGACCTGCGGTCGGCGGTGCTTGTCGGCACGGTAACTTCTTACAAGACGCAAAAACAAAGCCTTCGGGTGTCCAATCCCCGAAGGCTTTGTTTTTGCTGCGCCATGGTATTGTTTGGCAAAGATTTCGCGCCTGCGGGCGCGAGGAGGGGCTTTCCGATCGCCCCTCCACCCTTCGGGGCCATCCGTTCCTTGC
>R14__coassemble_1375_pt1 | contig 12348 bp, 11 predicted proteins | sample R14__metabat2_high_PE_034 | metagenome-assembled genome bin R14
CGATCCCGCCACCGCGGCCGAAGCCGAAAGCGTAGCTGAAGCACAAACCGAAGCCAAAGAAGCCGAAGGAGACGAAGAAGCCGAAAACACCACTAAGCGGGACCACGACATCAACGATGATGAGGCCTGGGATCCGGCCGCCGTGACCGACGGGCTGGCCCTTCTGGCCGAAACCGACACGGTGACCACAGAGCTCAGCGGCCTGACCCTTGGCAGCACCGGCAGCGGTGCCGACGGCGCAGCCATTACCGCCACAGTGAAGGACGGCGGCTTTCTGCTTGTTCTGCCCGCCACGGCAGACCCCACCGCGGTCACCCTGACCTTCAGCGGCAGAAGCAGCCTGACGGTCAGCGGAAATGCCGGAAATGCCGGAAATGCCGGCAGCGTGACCGTCTCCTCCGGCAACACCATCAACCTGACGGAGCTCTGCGGCGAGGTCACCGACCCCGCAGGGGAGGGCTACAGCCTGACCCTCACGGCAACCGTCAGCAGCTGGTCCCTGCGGGTCCTCATCTCCGATGGGGTGGCCGCCGCCTATCTGACCAGCGATGACCCGGAAAATCAGGGCAGGGAATGGGTAGAGGCCAGCGCCACCAAGGAGAACAAGGCCACTGGCAGTCTGCTGCTGCAGAACCCGGACGGGTCCCTTGTCTACAGCGGCGCCCTGACCCAGATCAAGGGCCGCGGCAACTCCACCTGGTCCGGCGCCAAGCGCCCCTACCAGATCAAGCTGAGCAGCAAGACCGACCTTTTAGAGACCGGCGACAAGAACAACAAGAACAAGACCTGGGTCCTGCTGGCCAATTATTATGACGGCAGCCTGCTGCACAACGCCCTGACCAACGATCTGGCCGTTGCCCTGGGGCTGGAGAGCACCATTGAATACCGCTTTGTGGACCTCTACTATGACGGCATCTACCGTGGCTCCTACCTGCTGTGCGAGAAGGTGGCCATCGACTCCGGCCGGGTGGACATCCACGATCTGGAGTCCGACAATGAGGACGCCAACCCGGAGATTGACGACTTTTCCGTTCTGACATCTGTCAGCGGCACCACCGAAAACGGCGCCACCTACTACTACCGTGAGGGCATGGCATCCCCGGAGGACATCTCCGGCGGCTACCTGCTGGAGATGGATTACGCCGACCGGGCGAAAGAAGAAGCCTGCTATTTCGTCACCGCCCACAGCAAATACATCACCGTCAAGAGCCCCGAATACTGCAGCCGGGAGGAGATGGAATACATCGCCGGCCTGTATCAGGAGTTTGAGGACGCGGTCTATAACGGCGGTACCAACCCCACCACCGGCAAAAGCCTCTCTGATTATATGGACCTGGAATCCGCTGCGCAGCTCTACCTGATCAACGAGCTTTCGAAGAATCCGGATTCCTTCCTGTCCTCTGCCTACGTCTATAAGGATGCCGGCAGCGACCTTTTCCGCATGGGCCCCGCATGGGATTACGACCTTGCCTATGGCTACGGGAATTACACCTACAGCACCACCAGCATCACGCCCACCGGCTGGTTTGCCTCCGGCAACGGCATTGCGCCGCGGCTGACCAGCTGTCTGGAATTCCGCGCCGCCATCTACAAGGTGTGGACGGAGCAGCTTGCCCCGCTCGTCGGGGATGTGCTGCTTGGGGATGTGGATGCCGTGGACGAGACCGGCAGCCTCCACTCCCTCCTGTGGTATGAGGACCGGACCGCTGCCACCGCCGCCTGCAATTACGCCCTGTGGAGCGTGCATAGCTATACCGGCAATTACCCCGCCGGCAGAAGCTACAGCGAAAACATTGCTTACCTGAACAGCTGGCTTGCCACCCGCTACAGCTGGCTTGAGGAGAACCTTGCGGACAAATATTACGTAGCACCCTGCACCGACAACGAGCACACGCTGGTCACCGTCAGCACCGTGGCCCCCACCTGCACCACCGACGGCAGCACAACCCAGGTCTGCAGCACCTGCGGCGCGGAGCTTACAAGCGTCGTGCCCCGGATCTTTCTGGATACCAAAGCCGGCAAATATTACTCCGACGCGCTGGAGAGCTTTTATGCCCGCGGCATTGTAAAGGGCGTATCTGACATCCGCTTCGGCACTGAGGATCCCCTGACCCGCGCCATGCTGGTAACCCTGCTGCACCGGATGGCCGGCAGCCCGGAATGCACCGAGGAGACCCCCTTTACCGACATCGGCTCCAGTTCCTATTACACGGAGGCCGTCCGCTGGGCCTATGCCTGCAGCGTGGTAAACGGCACCTCGGCCACCACCTTCTCACCCAATGCCTCCATCCTCCGGCAGGACCTTGCCGTGATCCTCTACCGCTACGCCGCCTATCTGGGCTATGACGTAAACACCAGTGGCGACCTTGCCGCCTTTGTGGACGCCGACAGCGTCTCCGGCTATGCCGAAGCTGCCATGACCTGGGCCGTGGAGGCCGGCATCATTAAGGGCACCTCCGCCACAAAGCTGAACCCCAGAGGCAACACCACCCGCGCGCAGGCCATTACCATGCTGTACCGCTTTGAAAGCTGGATGGCCGCAAACCCCATTATCCCACAGGGAAAATAACCCCATAACGCCAAAAAGACCCGCGACAGACCATGTGATCTGCCGCGGGTCTCTGCATATGCCCGTGTATGGAATTTGGGCCCGGCGAGATGCCGGGTACGGGCCCAGCCCGTTCAGCCGTAATAGCGGAAGTAACGGATATAGGCCTGGGCAAGGGTGCTGCTGATGCCAAGGGCCTCCAGCATACGCTCTGTGGGCATAACGCCGCCCTGCATCAGGGTCAGGCCCAGAGCCCGGAGGTAGCTCTCCTCCGTCTCCTGCTGACTGCTGCCCTCGTCTGCCCGGGTGCTCTCCTCCTGCAGCTGCTGCTCATAGGCGGCGCGGAGGGCCTCGTCTGACCGGATGCCCTCCTGCTGCAGAAGCTCCGAAAGGACCTGCCCGGTTCCGGCCCGGGCGGAGGTCTGCCGGGCATCCGCCCCGGCCTGCAGGCTGCTTAAGGTGCCCGCAAGGGCGGCCTGTGTTGCGGCGGCAGCACTTGCGTTTTTGCCAAGTTCCCCGGCCAGTGCCTGCTCTGCCTGCCCGTATTGTTCACTGCCCAGCAATCCCCGGCTGCCGTTCTGAGCGGTCAGGGCCGCGGCTGCGGCCTTGCGGGTCCGGTAATCCCGCTGTGCGACCGCATCCAGCTGGGCGGTGCCCGCTTCGGCAGTACGGGCGGCCTGCTGCAGGCCGGTTTTTGCGGCATCGGCCGCGCCGGTAACCGTGGCGCTGTAGTCTGTAAGGGCCGTATTGGCCGCCTCCGTCAGGCTGTTTTTCAGGTCAGCTGTCTTTGCCGCTGTGCCCATCAGATCAGCCCCCGTTTCGCTGCGGCAACCACCTGCTGGGCGGTGGCCGCGTCAATGCCCATGGCCTCCAGCATGGCATCTGTGGGCATGACACCGGTGCTTAAGAGCTGCAGCCCTACCTCCTGCAGGGCTGCCTGCCGGCTCTCCTCCCGGGCAGAGGCCGCTGCCTCCGCTTTCTGGCTCTGCTGGGCCGCGAACTGGGCGTTGGCGGTGATATTCTCGCTGACGCGCACCGCCTCCTGATACAGGGCCTGCAGCTCCTGCTGCCGGGTTTTCAGCAGGGCATCGGCCTGATCAAACTCTCCCTGGGCCCGCAGGGCCTCCACCTCCCGCTGGGTGTTTGCCGCAAGGGTCTGCTGCTGCCGGGCGATTGCCGCCCGCTGTGCCTGATAGATGCCGGCAAGGGTACTGAGGTTTTCTGCGGCGCTGCCGCCGTATCTGCCTGCCAGATCGTCCTGCAGGGCCTGATTGTCCATGCCGGTATACATGGCACCGGTCAGGCTGCGGTAGTCCGCTTCGTTTTCATCGCTTGCTTCGGCGTAATCCGCCTGCTTCTGCGCAATGGCCGCCTCTGTGGCGGCATCGGTCTCCGCCGCCTGCTGCTGTGCCGCGGCCGCATAGCCGGCGCGGATCTCCTCTGCGTAGCTGCGTTCATTGGCGGTTGAAGGGTCCTCATCCTCCGCTGCCGCGCCCTCTGTGGCCGGGGCTCCGGTCCCGGTTCCGGTCCCGGTCCCGAAAATTCCTGTCAGGTCTGCTTCTGTGGTCAGGGCGGTGGAGGCCCCCTGACCGGAGCCTGCCTGCAGTCCGGCAGAGGAAGTGGCGGCCGAAGCCGCCTCCTCCCGGATGCGCTTTGCTTCATCCTGTGCCATCAGGTCACCCCGCCGCTGTAGGCCACAAGGCCCACCTTGGTGCTGCCGCTGACCGTCTCATAGCGGACAATGTACATACTGCCTGCCCTGCCGATGCAGTCGCAGGTGCTGCCGGCAAACAGGGTGCCCACCTGGGTGACCCTGCCGGTATCCGCGTAAACGGGTTCTTTGGTGCTGCCGTTTTTCCAGAGCTTTGCCATTTCAAATGCCTCCTCTTCTGAAGCTTCTTCACTTGCTGTATTTTCTTCTGTTTCTGCCTGCCCGGCCTCACTGCCGGTGCCGGCGCCTGCGGTAGTGACGGCGGCGAGTGCCTGCCAGTCCGCGGCGGTGCCGTAAAACTGGTCCAGATCCACCGCACTGCCATAGCCGGGGATGATGCCGACGCCATACTGCTGCAAGGCATAGCCGCCAAAGGCCCCGGTACTGCCGGACTGCCATGCCCGTCTGCTGCGGAAACCGCTCAGGGTCTCGTTTGTAGCCCACTGGGCCAGCCAGAGGCCATAGCCGGCGGCGGCCACCGCCCCCCAGTCGTAGGCAGTGGTCACGCTCTGACTTGCATAGAGCAGGGGCTTTACTCCGCTCAGCCGGTAGAGCTCGTCGCACCAGCGTTTTACCCAGCCCGGGCCCTGGCTCAGCTCCTGCTCCCAGTCCAGAAAGAGCAGGGCGCGGCCCACATAGGGGCGCACTGCCGCGTAAAAATACGCCGCCTCCTCCTCCGGACTGCCGGGGCAGGAGGCCTCCCTGCCGTAGTGGTAAAGGCCCAGCAGCTTGCCGTTTGCCAGCGTATCGGCCGCCCAGCCCTTCCAGCAGGAATTGGTGTAGCCCTTGCCGCCGGTGGCCTTGATGATCACAAAGTCCGCAGCGGTCAGGGCAGAGATGCGGAGGCCCGCCTGATGCCCCGAGATGTCTGTTCCGTTTAAAAATTCTGCCATGGTTCATTCCTCCTGTTCCTTTTCAGTCTTTTCAGTATTTTCGGTTTTTTCGCTATTTTCGGCATTTTCGGCATTTTCGGCATTTTCGGCATTTTCGGCCGTTTCCTGTGCTTCCGGCTTATCAGAAGCCTCCATGCCGTCGGTCAGGCCGAAGAGTGCCCGCAGCCTGTCCGGCAGCAGGCGGGGATTGGCCCGGGCGCAGTTTTCCAGCATGCTGCCCAGCTCCATGACGATGATGTAGCCGCCCACCACATAATAGATCGCCGAGAGCTCCGCGCCGATGCCCGGCAGGCTCAGGTCCGCATACTGCTGCAGGGTCTGCATGGCAATGCTGGCCGCCAGGATCAGCAGCTCCACTGCCTTGTGGATCAGCCCCTGCCGCATGACGGAGCTGGACCAGCTGCCACAGGCAAGGGCCGCCAGCACCCCGGAGACCACGTCCAGCCCAATCATGGCCAGCACTGCCGCCAGCACCGCCCACATGGCGGATGTAAATAAGACCATACGCTTTCCTCCTTTCGTTTACCCGTCAGACAGTGGTCCAGCCGGTGGCGCTGCAGCGGTAGCCGGTGCCGGTCTCGAAATCCCGGAAGAGGTAGTCGCCCTCCCGGTCCTGCACCAGCGGGCAGTAGCTGTAGCAATCCTGCTGGACCTCCGTCTGCAGCACGCACCAGTCCCCGCCACGGATATATTTTGCCACCGTGGCATAGGGCGTGCCGTCCGTGATGATCCTTGTGCGGGTGCCGGCGGGCACATAGTCCGCCCAGACGGCATCCGTAGCTTCTTCCTCCGCTTCGTCCCCGGTGCCGGGGATGGGGCTGCCGGCCGCGGTGGTCCGGCAGCAGCGGTACCAGCTGCCCATCCAGAAGACAACGTCCCCGGAATCGTAGGCCGCCTCTGTGCTGTAGACCCCACGGTAGTTCGGGATGCCCGGGGTCAGCAGCAGGTCCACTGCCGCGCACAGACGCTCCAGCGCTTCAGCCGCGGTAGTGGTCCCCTCCAGATAGCCGGCCTCGGCTCCCTGATAGCGCACATTGGCCGCCAGCAGATGGGCCAGCAGCCAGTCCTCCGCATCCGCGCTGTCGATGCGGTAATATTCGTTTGTGGTGTATTCCTTTGCAATGTTGATATTGTGCACGGGCTTCATGCACTGGTCATAGCTTGTACTCATGAAGATTCCTCCTTCAGATATCCGCTGACGCGGATGGTAAATGTATAACGATTGTCGGTGGCGGAGTGCTTCTCTGCGGCACAGGCCGCCAGCGTGGGGCTTGTGCTGCCGTCGCCGCTGCCGTAGAGGGCGGGCCACACGGTGCCCTGACTGCCGCCGCTGCCCGGAATGTGGGTGACACTGACGCTGAGCTGTGGCGGCAGGTATTCGGTGTCAAACTCCACCGGGTAGGCAACGCTGCCCAGCACCGCCTGATAAAGATAGTGGTTGGCACTCATGCCGCCGGTCTTTTCTGCCGCGGTCAGGCATTCACACCAGACCCTGCCGGAGGGCAGCTGCCAGCGGTTCACCTGCCACAGGGTGCCGTCTGTGGCGGTAAGGGTAGCGCAGCCGGTCATATGCGGCGCATCGGCCAGCAGAGCCTCACGGGCGGCAGAGGCAGTGGCCGCCCCGGTCCCGCCCCGGCTAAGAGGCAGGATGCCGCTTGTGAGATCCGCGGCGTCGTGGCTGTGGACCCCGGCGGCCTTACTGTTCCAGCTGCTGCGCTCTGCGTCGCTCACATGGGCGGCGCTGCTTTCCGCATGGGCGGCAAAGCTGCGGATCAGCACTGCCAGCGCGGCAATGGCATCCGCAAGCTTTACCCCGGAGGCGATCTCCGTCAGGGCAGTCAGGGTCTCAAAGGCCACGGGCTCTGCCGCGATGCTGGAGATCTCGCCCACACTTTCAATGTTCAGATCCTGCAGGCGGACATTGTGGGGGTTATCCGTATCCTCCAGATGGGCCTGCAGCCGGGCCACGGCCTCCGCCAGTGACGCAACGGACCGGGCAGTCTGCAGGCCCCCGGTATCCTCTGAGGCAAAGGGGATCAGCAGGGCCCCCTTCAGGCAGCCCGCCGCGTCATAAAGCTTCAGATAGCCGCCGTCCTCGGCGGCCTCATAGCGCAGGGTGACCGCGCCGAGGCCCTCCACCTGCTTTGTCAGGTTCACCTGATAGGGCATCGGCGCGCCATTATAAACGGGCATTTCAGCCACCTCCTAAAATTGTGGTGTCGCCCCGGTCCACCACGTAGTCATAAAGGGCACGGGAAAAGAGCACATTGCCCGCCGTGTCCAGAAAGCGGGCGGTGATGCGCACCGGGCCCACCGGCAGGGCCGCGGTATCCGCCTGACTCCATTCGCATAGGCAGACGGTGTGGGTCTCATTTGCTGCCATAGTATAGATGTCATCCCGCCCGGCCTGCAGAAGGCTGCCGTCTTCCGCCAGCTCCGCGGGCCTGCGCAGCCACTGATAAAGGACCCCGCCGCCGTCCTGCAGGGTGACAGACCCGTATTTTGCCGTCAGGCAGGCCGGGGAGACCAGCAGGGCAATGGGCTCGTTGCTGCCGCGGAGGATCATCGCGCCACCCCCTGTGCCGTGTAATACATGGTGGCGGAGAAGATGGCCAGGTCCCCCTCCGTCTCAAGCCGCAGACTGAAATGACTGATGTTGGGCGCCCGCAGCCGCAGGGCAAGGCCCGTGTGAAAGGCCCGGGGCTCCAGCTGCAGGTGGGCAACGGGCCGGGTAAGCCCGCCCGCGTCTGAAAGGCGCTGCTCCGCGGAGGCGGTGGCCGTGCGTTCACAGGCCGCCTTCACGGTGACGGTGGCCCCCTGCCGGGTATCCAGCTCCAGATTCAGCTGCCTGAAATGCTTTTTGCGGTAGAGCCCGCCGAAGGTCTGGGTGGGGGACTGCCAGTGGGCCGAAAAGTCCACAGGCGCCTCCTCATCAAAGCAGCGGACACAGCCCTGCCCGTCCAGCAGATAAGTGACTGTGGTATCCGCACAGGTCATGCTCTCGGCCGGGATCCCGCTGTGCCGCCACCAGCTCAGGCCGGAGACCCCGTCACTGACGGCCGAAAGGCTGTGGTCCCAGACCCAGAGGTAGTCCCCGGCCTTCAGGTAATAGCGGCTGCCGTCATCCATGCTGCAGACACAGTCCGCCGAAGCCGCCTGCAGGTCCGCCAGAAGGCCGGGCCGCCGGGCGCTGCCATCCACATTGCGGCTGATGGCCCGGACACTGTTTTCATAGGCGGCACTGGTGGCGCTTAAGTAATAGACCCCGTGCCGGGTATGGGCCCACACAAGGTTGTTGCCCGCCAGCTGCACCGACCAGGGCAGGTCGCAGCCCCGCTCCGGGTTGATGGTGGCAAGGGTCAGGTCAATGCGGTCCCTGCCGGTGGCGGCGTCGGTCTCCACTGCGTAGCCGGCCCGGCTGCAGCTGTGGGGCTGCAGGACGATCAGATAGCTGCTGTATTTGCTCAGGGCCGTGATGGGGTCCTGACAGGTGCCCACCAGATTGTACTGCTCCATGGGGAAGTAGGTGGGGTCCACTCCGGCGCTGCCGTTTCCGCTCCAGAAAATGGCGTTGGGCTGGGCACTGCAGCCGCCCATGACCACACAGACAGAATCGCTGCCGCCGTAATCCACCGCGCAGCGGCAGTCGGCAATGGCCCACAGGGCCTGCAGGTTATCCAGACGGTAGGTCACCCTGAGGCGGTTGGAGCGGTCCGCCGGGGTGGTCGTTTCGCTTTCGCTTTCTCCGCTTTCATCATCCTCCGCCGTGCAGATGGGCCGGTCAAAGCGCAGCAGGGTATTGCTGCCGGAGTCCTCGGCGCCGCTGCCATAGAGGACCTGACCGGTCAGGCCCAGGCCCGGGAAGGTGAAGGCAGTGCCGTTTCGCTCCGCGGCCTCGTCATCCAGCAGGATGGAGACCGGCTCCGCCCCGCTGACGGGCAGGATATAATCTGTGCTGACGGCATCCACATCAAACCAGACGGTCTTTTGCGGGTTGATGCGGTTTTCCGGCTGGTAGGCGGTGCCCGCGCTGCCGTCGGCGCTGCGGCTGATGGTGATGACCGGGGTATAGACATCGCTGCCCACGGTACAGCTGCCATCCCCCCGGTCGCGCAGCAGGGTGCTGACCTGAAGGGTGCCGCAGGCCGTCAGGGTCAGGGCCAGATAAATGCCCCGGGCCTTATAATAGAGGGCCTCCCCAAAGGGGAACCAGCTGCCCCGGCCGGTGCCCTTGGGGATGCAGTCGGGGAGCTCCTGTACGGTGGGCGCCTCTGCCGCGCCGGCCTCTTCGGCCGGGCAGAAGTAACGGATGGACGTCCCGCAGGCATAGACCACAAAGCCGTGAAAGAGCCTGCCGTAAAAGCAGACCCTGCCACTTGCCTCCGCGTAGTCCCCGTCACCGGGGATCAGCTGCCGCAGGCCGGGCCGGGTGCGCAGGGCCCCGTCCCGGTAGCAGAGGTTTAAAAGGTCCGGGCTCTGCCGGCTGCCGCATTCGTCCGGCTCCACGCTGAGGTTCAGCCCGCCGGACAGGTTTTTCAGCCGGACCGAGGAGAGCTCTTTGGGGTCCGGCATGGAGGAGAGCTTTACATGCATGGGCTTTCCTCCTCAGCCATAGAAGCCGGAAACCCCAAGGCTGTCCACCACAGGCAGCAGAACGGCCGTCCGTCTGCTGCGCATCAGGACCAGATGGTCCTGATAGGTGTTCTGCAGGGCCTGATAGACAAAGGCATCCTCGGTCAGCACCAGCTGGGCCGCCACATAAAGGGCCGCCATATACTGCTGCTCCGGGTCCCCGTCCAGCGGGATCAGGTCCAGATCAGCCCCGGGCTCCACGGGCAGCCTCTGGGGCTCCCGCTCATAGATCAGCACGCCGCTCTCCCAGCTGGGCCGGTCGATCAGGGCATGCTCCCGGTCCAGCCGGTAAAAGTGGGGCAGCGGGCCGCTGACGGAATAGCTGCCGCTGCAGACGATCTGTCTGGGGGCAATAAAATCCGGGGGCAGGGTGATCTTCACCATACCCCCGTTGCAGTGTTCTGCCCCGCAGTCTTCCTTCCGCAGGGTCCCGAGGCTGGCCCTGCCGTTGCGGCTGATATCCGTCACGGCAGCATTATAAAGTCCCGGGATCCGCAGCAGATAGTCCGCCTGATCCCCCTGCAGCGGGGTCAGCTCCACGCCGCAGGCGGAATACAGGTTGATGAGCTGCAGCACCTGATCGCGAAATTCGCGGTAGAGCATCAGTCGCTGAGCATGGTGACGCCGTAGCCCACTGCCTTGCCATCCGCGTCCACCTCGACCACCTCCAGCAGGCGGTCCTCTTCATCGGGGGTGATCTCCGTGCCGGCCTCACTGAGGGCCGCCCATTCGCCGGTGGCGATGGTGGCACCGTATTCCACCTCGGTGGCGGTGGTGCCGGTACGGAAGTACATGGTGCTGCCGTTTTCGGGGGCGGGGTCCACCATGGGAATATAGCTGCCGGGGTTGACGGCCGACAGGGCCGCGCGGACATTCAGCACACGCAGAACGCCGCTGCCCCCGATATACCAGATGCCGTTGACCTTATTGTTCAGCACAAAGCAGTCGTAGATCAGACGGCCCTCCACCTTCCAGCCGCTGATGCCGGGAGGATTGTCGTGGATCTTATACTCCCGCAGCTGTCTGGGGGCCAGGGAGACATAGGGATGGGTCAGGATGCAGCTGCAGCCCGCGGGCAGGCGGGAGGAGGGGACCTTCATGATCTTGACACCGTCCACCTCGCCCAGAATGCCCTTGCTCAGCATGCGCTGGGAGCTGTCGCCGTAGCGGATGAAGCTGGGGTCCTGCATCAGCAGGTTGCTGTAGGCATAGGAGCAGACCGCAATGCGGCCCTCATCGGGCACCATGTGGTCGCCCATGAATTCCTGCCCCTTTAAAAAGAGGCTGTAGGCATTGCTTTTGGTGGGGGTGGTCTTGCTGATATTGCCCATGGCAGTGGCCTTGGCCGCCAGCGTGCGGAAGACATAGGTATCATACTCGGGGATGATCACCTCGTTGATCTGGCGGCTGAGGCTGCGGTTTACATCGTAGATGCCGCCGGTCTGCAGGTCGTCACCGCGGTCGATGATAAAGGTGAAGCTGCGGTCGCGGTTCATCTTCAGGCGCTGGCGGCTGCCCTGCAGGTCGATGGGCACGCCGTAGCGGTCCACGGCGCTGGCGGGATGACGGTTATAGTCCGTCATCTGGGTGGTGGGGATGGAATAAACGTAGACGGTATCCACACCGTCAAAGCTGTATTCGTTGCCGGTGACGCCGGCAGCGTAGGATTCGTGGCTGAAGCGTTCGTCAACCTTTTTGCTGAATTTTTCGGCAAGATTCTGTGCCATAATGATTTCTCCTTTTCTGAAATGGTATTTGGATATGTTTTTTGTTTTTCTGCGGACTCATCGCGCCGTCAGTACATGACGTCGAAGCCCGCGGTGATGGGGTCGGCGGCCTCGTGGCGGACAGGGTAGCCGCCGGCAAGGCCACGGCTGATGGGTGCCCGGGCTGCCGCCTCCCGGTTCTGCTGCAGGACGGAGAGCTGCTGCTGCAGGTCGGCGATCTGCCGGGTCTGCTGCGCATAGCGGTATTCCAGATAGGCCCGCTGCAGGTCGCCGCTTCTGGCATAGGCCTCCAGCACCTCCTGGGGGAAGGGCTCGCCGGTGGAGGCAAGCTCCGGATGGGCCTGCTGCAGGGCCTGCAGATCCTGCAGCAGGGTATTGCCATCAACCCGCCCGGCCTGCGTTGGGTCAGGCGCAAGCGCAGGGACGGGGATGGGAGTGGATGTGGGTGCGGGTGCGGGTGCGGGTTCGAAAACAGGGTTGGGAACCGCTGCCGGCTGTCCCGTCACCGCTGTGGCCCCGGTGCCTTCGGAATTTCCGGGGGCTTCGGGGGGTTCAGGCTGCCCTGTGCCTTCGGGCTTTTCCGGTTTTTCCGGCGTTTCCGGCTTTCCCGGCGTTTCCGGTTTTTCCGGATTTTCCGGCGTTTCCGGCGTTTCCGGCGTTGTGGGCGCAGCTGTCATTCCGGTCGCTCCGGGCGCTCCGGTTACAGGGCCGGCTTCGCCCGCCGGGTCATCCGATGTGGCAGCATCGTCAGGGCCGTCAGGGCCGTCAGGGCCGTCAAAGCCGTCAAAGCCGTTAAAAAGAGCCGCCCCGTCAGCGGGCGGCGTAAACAGGTCGTCA